>ERZ812616.2343-NODE-2343-length-16502-cov-3.165623_pt1 | contig 16502 bp, 22 predicted proteins | sample MGYA00376249_ERZ812616 | MGnify/ENA primary metagenome ERZ812616 (study PRJEB26924, sample SAMEA4378265) | human gut metagenome | biome: human gut; feature: human-associated habitat; material: faeces | place: China | collected 2013 ... | reverse complement strand
AGAATAATGCTGCCGCCACCAATCCATGCATTATCTTCAACTACGATTGGCAGAGCTTTGGTCTTGAAGAACAGCTCTCCTGATTTTTCATCCCAATTATCCACAAATCTTTCCTCGAAATGAATAGGATGAGTAGCAGTGTAAAACTGTACATTGGGAGCAATCAGCACTCTGTCACCAATATGAATATGATTTTCATCCATCATCGTACAGTTATTATTGATGATCGTCTTTTCTCCGATAAAAATATGTTTACCGCATTGACAAGTGAAGTTATAGCCTATGCTCGAATGATTCCCGATGCTTCCTAACATCTTGGAAAGGATTTCTTTTCTTTCCTTTTCTGTGGTCGTTATATCATTCAACACAGATAGACACTTTTGGGTTTTGACTATCATTTCTAAAACTTCTGCATCCAAATAGTTGCAATATTCTCCGGACAAAAAACGTTGGTAGTTGTTTATTTCTTTCATTATTTTGAATCCCGATTTAAGATATATATTATGGTATAAAGGTATGAAAAAGGAGCAATCTTAAAAAACATAGGTGTTTTGTTTCTTGAATACGTAAGTATTTTTCATAACCGTCCGGCAGCTTTTTTCAAAAAGATAGGCAGTGTTAACAGATGAGTAGGCAGCGCTTTGTAAACGGGTAGGCATTCATTTTCAGGCTTCGTACTTTTCGAGATTTTTTTTCTTAAATCAGGATTCACCTGATTTGTATTTGTGGTTTAGGTATTGATATTTATAGAGTAACTTGCTGACGCCACCTTAAAAAGCGGCGTCACCTTTCAGTTTTAGCGCGGTGACGCTGGAAAAGAGCTCCGGCGTCACCACATTATTCTTTGAATATCAGAACGTATGTTCTGTATTTTTTTAAGTGACGCCGAGAATCTATCTTATTTTAATTAGAGATTTACCTTATTGCTTTCTTCCTATTAAATTCGTAGATTTGTTGTGAACAAATAAAAACGATACCCTAAATGGAAGAAACTATTCGGATACAGTATTATCAGTCCCCTTGCGGAAAATTGATTATCGGTTCATATGGAGGTAAATTATGTTTATGTGACTGGCTGAATGAGGAGCGTAGAAAGCTGATAGATGCCCGGCTTCAGAAAGAACTGCATGCCGTATATGAGGAAGGTACGTCTGCTATCATTGAAGAGGCAATGACTCAACTTGATGAATATTTCGACCAAAAACGCAATGTTTTCAATATTCCTTTGCTTTTCGCCGGAACAGATTTTCAGAAGAAGGTTTGGAATGAACTGCTGAAAATACCTTATGGGATGACAGAGTCGTATGCCGGGCTATCACAGCGTTTGGGTAATCCCAAAGCCGTACGTGCAGTAGCTGCTGCCAACGGTGCGAATGCCATTTCGATATTCGTTCCTTGTCATCGTATTATTGGCAGCAATCATCAGCTGACAGGTTATGCCGGAGGGCTTGAGGCGAAAAAGTTATTGCTCGAACTGGAATCGCCTGCAAGCTTGTTTGGATAGTTGGTAGACCGATGGCTAAATCCCGACAATCTTCTCGAACCGCTTCTCCATACATACGCTGACGTCGGTCGTAACGAACTTCCCGTTGTAGAAAAGAGTGAACAGGGTAGCCGGGGTAGGTGCGTCTTGTGCCTGTTCCATCGTTTCCAGTTTAATGATTTTCAGCGGTATACCTTTCCTTTCGGCCATCTCTGCCAGCGTACCGCGCACATGAAATTCCGTGAACGGGCAACGGTTGGTGTAATAGACGACCGCGCCGTTCTTCTCCTCGCATTCCCCGCTTCGCACGCTTGCCCTGAACGATGGGTCAGGGGCTTCGGAGTCGATTTTCAAAGCCAGCAGGCTGAAACCGTCAGGCAGTTTCTCCACCGTTTGGAAACCCTGGCGCAAAAGCCATTTGGTGTCGCTCATAAAATGGAACTTGGAGGTGCCCGCTACGGTGACCAGCCCCGCCTTTCCCTGTGTCCTGGCATCGTCGATGGCGGATTGCAACAGGGCCTTTCCGTGCCCGCATCCTTTGTACTGCCCTGAAACCCAGAAGCAGTTTATCATCAGATAACCGGGGGCATCGACGGGAACCCATGCCTTTTCGGCGGGAACATATTCGATAAATACCTTGGCGCGTTCGTCGAGACGGCGGAATACGTATCCGTTATCGAACTCTTTCCTGAGCCATTCCTTTTTCAGCTCGTAACTTTCCTTGCATTTCTTGTCGGAGAAGGCGCAGCAGATATGTTCGGTTGCGATGTTTTCCTTCGTCAGGGTGATGTATTTCGTTTCCATGATGATCTTATTTTATGGGTATGTAAATCTTGGTTAGAGCCGCTTCGCTGTCCGTCCCGGTGTAATGGATGTATTCCTCGAAAGGCATCCCGTGGCGGATGGTGTGGTTGAAGCTGACGCTGATGTTGTTGTAAAACTCCTGCAGGCTGGAATAACTGCCTTTCAACGTATAAACGGCATATTTCCCTTTCCGCAGCCGGAGTGTGCCGAAGACGCCTGCCGCTTCAACCGGCTTATCCACCGTTGCACAGGCGTAGAAGCGGCATTGTCCGGCTGTGGTGACGTTCGGATCGTCGAAACTCAGGCCGATGAAGCGGGTGGCGGCGGATAGTGCCTGCTTTTCTTCCAGGAACTTTATCAGCTTGTTCCAGGCCGTTTCGTAAGGCTTTTCCTCCCCGTATTGTCCCACGATGCGGATATAAATCAGATTCAGGTCTTCCTCCTCGCAGATTTCCGAAGGGACGGTTTCGTATTTGCCACCGCTGCTTTTCACATATTCCTGCAAGCGGGCGTTCAACTCGTTGATATAGGCTTTCGGCGAGATTCCGAACAGCTTCCTGAAGGCTTTCGAGAACGATTGCGGATTGTCGTAGCCTACCCGCGCGGCCAGCTCGGCCAGCGTCATCTCCTCCGTCTGCATATACATGATGGCCCGTTCCATCCGCTGCCTGGCCATGTAGGCATAGAGGGATTCATCGAGGGCGGAGCGCATGATGCGGAGCAACTGCCGCCGGGATACACAGATCCTTCCGGCTATAACGTCCAGTTGTAACGGCTGGTGCAGGTTAGCGCTGATGTAATCGATTACCTGGTTCACCTTTTCCTGATAGATATTTTCGGTACTGCTTCGCATGCTTCTGATTCTTTAGCGACAAAAGTAGGCAATCTATACTGACCGGGAGTTGTCCAATCCGGCCAAATTCAAACCTGTTCTTTTGCCCGGTTTGTTATTTCGCGGATGAAACCGGTTTTTGCATCGGTGTAGCCGTCGCGGTCATGTTCGTACTCTTTTTGTAGTTTGACTTTCAATTCTCCGTAGGCTTGCGCCGTGTCGGGATGGGAGAGAAGGTAGTCGCGGAAATAGAGTTCGTCCCAGTCGCCGGAGTATCTTATGTGGAGGTGGAAGGCCTGACCTTTAAAGCCTTCGGGGGTATAGCCTTTCATAAACATCATATGGGGAGGCGGATTCCCGGGTTGGGGGGAATAGATGTAACCCTCCGCTTCGATGGTCGGGATGAGGCGGGCAAGGTCGGTTTTCTGTTGTATTTCCAGCAATATGTCGATCGTCGGTTTGGCTGTCAGTCCCGGTACGGATGTGCTTCCGATATGGCTGATGCGGACGATATTTTCCGCTCCTACGGCTTTCACGAGGCAGTCTTTTTCTGTTTCGTAACGCTTGGGCCAGTCCCGGTCGTGTGCCGAGAGGATGATCGGGAACAGCTGCCAGAGTTCTTCGTTACTCATTTCGTTCAAATTCTTATTTTTCATGGCGGTAGGGTTGGAAAGGTTATTCCGGTTCGTCCGTATCCAGGCAGAAAGGATGGCCGGAGGGGTCGAGCAGTGTACGGGAAGTTTTGAAGTATTGCTCGCCTGCCAAGCTGGCTCCCAGGCTGAGGGCGTGGCGGACGGCTTCCTCCAGGTCGTCGACGTAGAAGTCGAGGTGGAGCATTTGTCCCTGTCTCCCTTCTTGCCAGGGCCAGACGGGTGGTTCGTATTCTTCTATCTCCTGGAAGGCGATGACCATGCCGGTGGGTGAGGTGATGGCCGACCAGCCGTTTGCCTGCGGGTGTGTCCACTGCCAGTTGAGGAGGCGGCTGTAAAAGGAAGCCATGAGACCCGCGTCCTTACAGTCGATCACGATGTTGATCCGGTTGATTGTTGCTTGCTTTGTTTCCATGTTTCCAAAGATAAGATAAGTTTTCGAGATATGGAATTTCCGGGAAAGAGATGCTATTCGATGGCATAACAGATGCTTCCCGGTAGCATAACAGATGCGCAAATAGGGGAGAGAAAGGAAGAATGGGTGGAAATAGTTTTTTGTTTCTTACCGAAAAGGATTAATTTTGTGAGGAAACAAATAAGCAGAAATATTCATGTTCAATAAACTTGTGGCGATAGAGCCTGTAAGCCTGATTCCGTCAGCAGAAAAGAAATTGCAAGATTTTGCGAAAGAAGTAGTTATGTACGATGACATACCCGCGGGGGATGAAGAGGTGGCTGCCCGTATCGGGGATGCGGACGCTATCCTTTTGAGTTACACCTCCCGGATCGAACGGGCGGCACTGGAGAAATGCCCGAATGTCCGCTATATCGGGATGTGCTGTTCTCTTTACTCGCCGGAGAGCGCCAATGTCGATATCCGTTATGCCAACGAACGGGGGATTGTTGTGACCGGTATCCGCGATTATGGCGACGAAGGGGTGGTGGAGTATGTTATCAGCGAGCTGGTTCGTTGCCTGCACGGCTTCGGACAGGAGGCATGGGATGAAATGCCTCGCGAGATCACCGGATTGAAAGTGGGGATCGTCGGGCTGGGTAAGTCCGGTGGGATGATTGCCGATGCCTTGAAGTTCTTCGGTGCCGATGTCGCCTATTTTGCCCGGAGCGAGAAGGAAGAGGCACGTAGGAAAGGTTACCGTTTCCTGCCACTGGGTGAGCTGCTGGCACAAAGTGAAGTGGTTTGCTGCTGCCTGAATAAGAACACGGTCTTGCTGCATGAAGCGGAATTTAAGCAGCTCGGTAATAAAAAGATATTGTTCAATACGGGGTTGTCTCCCGCCTGGGACGAGACTCCGTTTGTGAAGTGGCTGGAAGGCGACAACCTTTGTTTCTGCGATACCGCAGGTGCTTTGGGCAGTGCACAGTTGTTGAGCCATCCGCACGTACGTTGCATGCAGGTGTCGACCGGCCGTACACGCCAGGCGTTCGACCGCCTGAGCGAAAAAGTACTGGCCAACCTCTCAGTATACGATGGGTGAGGTGATATTGAGCAGGGTGTTCACTACCGACCATCCTGCTATCTCTGCCGTTGCGCTGTAGACGTCGATGACGGCATGCACCTGATCGTTCCTGATCTCTACCCGCTGGGTATCGCCCGTAAATCCGGGGGTGGACTGCATTGTCACCTCCATGTTCGCTGGTCCTACTGAGGCGCGCGAAGCCGCTACCGTAACATTGACTTTCGTCGGGAAGAGCCGGATGGCTTCCACCGCATTTCCGGAGAAGACGACGCGCTGTTCCGTTTGCAGCGATTCATCGTAGACGGCGGTTCCTTTCAGGGCGTTAGGGCCTTTCTCGTTGAAAAAACGGGCGGTGGCGTTTCCCATCAGGGCGGCAGTCCGCAGCACATCGAAGCCGCCGGTAGCCCCGGAGGCCAGGTAGACACGGGTGCCGTTTGCCTTGGCTGTCTCCGCTACTTCGCGATAAAAGAGGTCGTCGGCCAGCGCCCCGATCGAAAGGGTGACAATGGAAGTGCCGTTTTTCAGTGCAGGCAACGCCAGTTCTTTCATGGCGGCAGGCGAGGCGGCTTCCACCAGATAGTCCGGTTTCAGGGCAAGCAATTCTTCGATGGTCGCACATACCCGGCAAGGTTTCCCGTGTTGTTGCATCCGGGCAGCCAGGTTTTCTGCTTTGGAGACTGTGCGGGAGTAAACCCCCACTAACTCATATTCGGGCAAAATGCCTTTGATTACAGCGTCGGCTACGATACCTCCGAGCCGTCCGCATCCGACAATTACTAACTTTTCCATGCAGGCAAAGGTACTCGATTTTAATCTGATTTCCCAAACGGGACTGGCGAATATGCGAGAGGGGTTATTTCTTCATAGGGAGAAATGTCATTCCGTTGACACTTTGTATCTCGCCTGTGGGTTCGAAGCCCAGCTGTTTGTAGAAAGGAATAGCATATGTGGACGAGTTGACGGTCATTTCGGAAACCGGAGAATCGTTTTCCATATAGTCGAAAAGCTTTTTTCCTATTCCTTTTCTATGGTGTTCCGGTTTGATGAAGAATAACGAAATATGTTTCCCGTTATTCTTCGTTCCCAAGATACCGATAAGTTCGTTCTGTTCAAAAGCCCCGTAGATGGTCAGTTCGTCCATGAGCTGTTCATTGTAAATAAAGCTTTTGAAACTCTCCAACCCTTCGTCGTTGAAGTCCGACCGGCCACAATGGATATATACATCGAGTGCGAGGTCGGTTGCTATGTTGTATGCTGTTTTTTCTAGCTTGCGTATCATTTTGTTGTTTATCCGTGCGTTTATTTTAATCCTTTTTTGAAAAGTATCATCGATAAGGCATCCTTCACCTGCTCTTTTTCGGTGATGGCAACGGTCATAGGGATGAGTTTTCCGCTGGGTTTGGCCCGGTAGAATTCTTCTTTGATGCTTTCCGTAATTTCCATCCCGGCGATACGATCCAGGTGTTTTTCCGTGAAGTAGGAAGTGACTTTGAAAAAGCTCTGGTAGACAACCAGCCAGGCAAGGTTTTTCTTCTTTGACAGGACTTTGCATAACCAGGCCTTCCCGTCGTTGTAATAGTTCCACTCGAGTGTCAGGTCGGCGGCTGCGGCTGATGCACTGAATTCTTCGAATGCGGGAAAACTTGCCTTCAGAACGTCGGCGATGACTTCATTAGTGGGGAAAACGTTTTTGTCTTTTAAAATCAGAGGTTCCATAATGTTGTGTATTTCGGTGTATAAAATAAAGAGAATTATATAAGGATATGTTGCCCGTTAAAGGGTCAATATTTTTTCTCCGTTCTTGAGATATTCGGTTAGCGGGGCTCCCATGTATCTGACGGTAACACCCAGTTTCTCGATGATTGGCTTCACTTCGAACCTTTCGCAGCAGTCCTGGCAGGCTTCGACGGTGACGCCTGCTTGAAGCATTTCCAGGATTTCCGTCTGCACCTGCGTGTCCCGGGCGGCGAGCTTAACGGAGGCTCCCCAAAGGATCACGTTCACTTCTTTCCACCAGCCTCTCTTTTTGGAGTTGAGGGTGTACATCGATAACATATTGAATATAGTGTCTTTATTGTCGGTTGTCCAGAGAATGTTTAATTTGTCATTCATAATAAGATGATTTATGTATATGGTTATGTCGATTCGCAAATGTATGAAAAAGAAATAGAGATTGTCCAAAAATATTCATGGACAAAAGTAAAGAAAAAATTCTATGAAGACAGGCGGTGCGTTCGAGAATATATTTTCGTAATTAGTACGAAATAATCTCTTCCCTGCTGACATACTGTTGTCACCGCCTCCCCATACCTTTGCTTCACAGTTCGAATATTAACATTAAAAAACTACGAAGATGGAAATGAAATTGTTTTATTTAGGGGAAGTTGCGGGGATGACGAAAGAGCAGGTGGAAGAAGCGGAAAAGTTCATCCGGGGATTTGAATATGGCATCGTTGCCACCAACAATCCGGAGACGGGACCGCGCCTTTCGGGGCTCAACAACCTGGCAGGCCAGACCTTGCAGCAACTCCATTTTGCGACAGAAGCCAGCTGTCAGAAATTAGCGAACCTCCGCCTGGATCCGCGCTGTGAAGTGATGTACGCTACGATGGAGAGCGGACAGGTCCAGATCGCAGGCAAAGCCGAGATCATCACCGACGAAGCATTGAAACGCGAACTCTGGCAAGACTGGATGAACGAATACTCACCCGAAGGACCGACGGGAGAGGGCATCTGTATTATCCGCCTCATCCCGGCTTCTATCCGGGCGATGATCTGCTGATCCCGCTGCCGGTAACGTAAAAGTTGTATCTTTGTCACCAATCAATCCGACAAACGCACACAATGAACCGCCTGGAACGAATATCCGCTATACTGGTCAAGCTGCAATCCCGCCCGGTCGTCACCGCACGTGAGATAGCGGATCAGTTCGGTGTAAGTCTCCGGACGGTTTATCGCGACATCCGTTCGCTGGAAGAGTCGGGGATCCCTGTCGGTGGTGAGGCTGGGCTGGGTTACTCGCTGGTGGACGGTTTCAAGCTGCCGCCCCTGATGTTCACGATCGACGAGGCCCTCTCTTTCCTCGTGGCGGAGAAACTTGTCCGCCATCAGACTGACGGCGATACCTACGATGTATTCCGCAGCGGGATGGACAAGATACGCGCCGTGCTGCGGACGGCCGACAAAGATATCCTCCATCATTTCGACCCCTATATCCGTATCTCGGGTATCCACCAGAATACGCGCACCGCCTCTGCCAATGTCCTGCAAACCCTTATGAAGGCGTTGCTGAACAAGAAACAGCTCGTCATGACCTACAAGGCGGGCTACAACTACCAGGTCACCCACCGTACGATCGAACCCCAGGGTATGTTCTTCATGGGCGGCATCTGGTATGTCCTCGCCTGGTGCAAGTTGAGGAGGGATTACCGCACCTTCCATCTCGGCAGAATCGTCCACCTTTGTCTGGGCGAAAACGGTTTCGAGGAGGAGCATCTTCCGCTTGACGAGCTGATCCCCCGGATCTATGATGTAGAGGATGAGGTCGAAGTGACACTCCGTGTCCACCGTGACGTGGCACGCGATACGGAAGTCTCCAAATACACTTACGGACTTTATGAGGAGGTGGCGGACGGGGAGTACTTCGTCCAGAAATACCGGACCTATTCGCTCGACAAGTTCGGCCACTGGTACCTGTCGTTTGCCGACCGGGCGGAGATCATCGCGCCGGAAGCTTTGAAAACGGTCGTCCGGGAGTTGATCGGCAAGATCCGCATCTGAAAGCAACTGTCTCTATATCTTCGGATAAAACCCTATTTTTCCCTTGCGCAAAAGGTCCGCACCCTTTATCGAAAAAGCATGCACCCTCTTTTCAAAAAGCATGCACCCTTTTTCCGAAAAGCATGCACCCTATTTTTCAAAAGGATGTATCCTCTTTTTGCAAGGCATGTATTCTTTTTTCCGGCAAGGCAATAAGGACTTCTCCGTAGCGGTGGCTGTTTCGGGAAAAGGGTTGATTTTCAAGATTGTTTATCCTTTAGCCGTCTCCCGGCTGGTCAGAATCTCGTCCATATGTCCGAGTGCCCAATCTACCAGGTTCTGGATATGAGGCATGAGCGTCGTGCCCATTTCCGTGAGGCAATATTCCACGCGGGGCGGCACTTCGGGATAGACTTTGCGGTGCACAAGGCCGTCGGATTCGAGGGTACGGAGCGTGACGGTCAGCATCCGTTGCGAGATATCGTCGATGGTCTTGTGGATGTCGCTGAAACGCATCGTGCCGTTCGCACTCAGTGTAGTCAGGACCAGCATCGACCATTTGTCGCCAAGTCGGCTGAGGACGTCCCGGACCGGGCAATTTCCTGTAGGATGAAAATTTTTCATTTTCTTTCTTTTCGTATGATGTTGAAACTCAATAATGGTTACCTGCGTGTAAGTAGCTTATTCCGAGGTGCGTTCTTGTTTCTTTCGCCCGGATCGTCTACATTTGCTGCACAAAGGTAATAAACTTACGAAAGGTAACTATTGTTTCACTTAATAATTACAATTATGTCAAAGAAAGTAGCAGTTTTAGCAGTAAATCCGGTGAACGGATCAGGGTTGTTTCAGTATCTGGAAGCATTTTTTGAAAACGGAATTTCTTATAAGGTGTTTGCTGTTGCCGAGACGGCAGAGATCAAGACAAATTCAGGTATCAAGCTGATCGTGGATGATGTGATAGCCAACCTGAAAGGGCATGAGGACGAGTTCGATGCGCTGGTGTTCGGTTGCGGCGATGCCGTTCCGGTGTTCAGCGAAAATGCCGGCAAGCAGTACAACCAGGATATGCTGGCCGTTATCAAAGCCTTTGGTGATAAAGGCAAGATCATGATCGGACATTGTGCCGCCGCGATGATGTTTGAGATCGCAGGTGTTGCGAAGGGGAAGAAAGTGGCTGTTCACCCGTTGGCAAAGCCTGCCATCCAGTCTGCCCAGGCTACCGACGAAAAATCCGAGATAGATGGCAATTTCTACACAGCACAGTGCGAAAACGCTATCTGGACGATGCTGCCGCAGGTGGTCGAGGCACTGAAGTAATCCGTTCCTCTTCGTCCGAACGCTTGGATGAAGAAGGTATCTAAATGGAAATCAGCTAAACGTCGGGGAAAGGTTATTCGGGTAAGATACACCATCCCCGTACGTTTTTATGAGTAAATTATTTTGGCTTCACAAAGCCTACCGGGTTACGTGGCTTATCTGATAGTGTCTTTTGTACTTGCAATTCAGCCAGTGTTTTATTGATTAATTCAAGTTGTATCCGGGTATCTTCGTTGATGTCGTTGTAGTCGGTGAACGTCTCTTCGATATATTCTTTCAGGTCTTTTATTTCCTGCTTAAGCGCTGTGAACTTATCTGTCGTAGGATTCAATATTTGGTGACGGACTGCAACAAAAGCTCGCATAATACCTCTGTTTATCTCTATTGAAATCTTTGAATTAAGAACACTGCTAAGCATTGCCACTCCTAACTCTGTAAAAGCAAAAGGCATGTATTTAAAGTTGCTTCCACTCCCTTTGTTCAAGGTGCCAATTTGGCATCTTGAAAGTTCTTCCTTTGTAAGTTCAAACATAAAGTCCTCGCCTTCAAAGCGTTCAATGTTACGTCTTACTGCCCGTTTTAATTGTCCGGTCTCGGTTCCGTACATTTCAGCTAGATCTTTGTCCAGTATCACTTTTTGACCTCTTATTTCATAGATCTTACTTTGGATTAATTGTAATTCGTTCATAGTTAAGATATTTTTATGATTAATCTTAGTGGCGTAAAGATAACCATTATTTGTTTTCAGTATGCTTAAAGCCTTATTTTTTATTCTCTGGTAGGATTTTAAGACTATGAGGTGCTAAAATTGCACCTCAAACTGAGACATTTTTAAAATGAAACCCCCTCTCCGCAATATAAACCCCGCTCAGGATAAAGACCGATCCGATCAGGGCGATCACTGTGATGATTTCGTCGATCACGATGGCGGAAGTGATCAGCGTCACCAGCGGAACAATATAAATATAGTTGGCCGTGCGGAACGGACCCAGCTCTTTGACTGCCGTGTTCCACATGATGTAACAAAGCATCGATGCTACCACACCCAGAAACAGCAGGTTAGCTGCAACGACCGGGCGGAAGAGTATCGCCGTATCCGTATTCAGGGGATGGAGCAGGAACATCGGGGTTAATGTGACAAGCCCGTAGAAAAACACCTTCCGGGTAATCAGCAATGTCGGATACCGGTTCCCCATCTGTTTCAGTATCAGGCAGTAAAACGCCCACATCAACGCTGCGATCAGCGTTAACATATCCCCCAGTGGATTGATCTTCAGTAGAAAACTACCGTTGAACACGACAAACGCCACCCCGATCAGCGCCATGACCGAGCCGTAGATCAGATTCGGTTTGATCTTCTCCCCGCGGTAAAACAGGAGCGAAAGAAACGCCGTCAGGATAGGAGCGGTGCAGATGATGAGCGACACGTTTGAAGCCAGCGTGATCCCCAGTGCCGTATTTTCGGTAATAAAATAGATCGATCCCCCGCAAAGCCCGGCGGCTACGAACATAAGCTCATCCCGTTTGCTCCTGGCAAACAGCACCTTGGGCGAAATAAACCAGATGCAGACATAAGCCAGCGCGAAACGGTAGAAAAGAATGTCGACAGGAGACAGCCCGTTATGAATCAGGATTTTTGTCGAAACGAAAGTCGTACCCCAGATAATAACCGTGATGATTGCGATCAGATGATACCAGTAAGTCAGATTATTCTTTGCCATATTTTTATGAATTTCTATTAACAATGGAGGAAAATGGTTCCGCAAATATATGTATTAAGTAAATAGGTTCTGTGTATTTGTTGAAAATAAGGAATTATTCCTATATTTGGGTTCTATACAGGATAATGTGTGTTTTGGGAATATCTTTTACAACGAAAATAGGAAAAAATACTATGGCAACACTGGATCAGATCGATATTAAAATTTTACAGGCTTTGCAGAATAATGCCAAAGTGAATATGAAAGAGCTTTCGGCGGAGCTGAATATCTCGAAAACGCCTGTCTACGAACGGGTGAAAAGGCTGGAAGAAGAAGGCTATATCAGGAATTATGTCGCCCTGGTGGATAATAAGAAGGTAGGGCTTCCGCTGGTGGTTTTCTGCAACGTCTCGCTGGCGGTGCACAACGATGAGCATATCCAACGGTTCAAAGCAGAGATACAAGAGATCGACGAGGTGATGGAATGTTATTCGATTGGCGGCATCTACGACTTCTTTCTCAAGGTGGTTGTTAAAGACCTGGCCGCATACGACCAGTTTGTCTTTAACAAGCTTACCAAAGTTAATGGCATCGTCAAGATGCAAAGTTCGTTCGTGTTGAACGAGATCAAGCATACAACCGCCTTGAAGGTGGTGCCGGGTGAATGAAACTATCCGGCACGGCGCGACAGGATATCGGCAAACTCTTTCAGGTGCGAGCTGTCGGTTTCGCAGCAACCGCCACAGATCTTCAGCGGGAAATCCCATAATAAAGTCATAAGGCGGTCTGAAAGTTCGGCGGCGGTCGACGATTGCAGGCAGGAGCAACCGTTCAGTTCCTCGGGACTGAGACTGGATGCGTTCGCCTGGATACCGTTGAAGCGTGTTCTCACTAGCTCCGTATCGTTCATCGGATGCGACAAAGCTTCAAAGAGGACATCCCTTATAAATCACTTCGTGCGCCTCTGTCTGTTGAGGAACTTCCAGTTTTCCGAGCATGATATCCAGCACCCCATCCGGCAGGGGATAAGGGCGGTTGCTGTTTTGTTGACGCCAGACAGCATACGGTTGTTCGATGTAAACGATTTTCACCTGCGCCCCGTATCCGGTAAAGAGGTCGATCAGTTGCGAGCGCATCAGCCTGGTGATGTTCGTTGCGTTCCAGATGAAATCCTGCCCCTTACGGAGATACGAACGGGCTTCCTCCTTCGCAGCCTGGATAACCCAGCCGTTCCCGGACTTGTCGGTCGGGGATATTTTATGCTTGCGACGTAGGGCGTCGAGACTGACGACCGGAAGATCGGGACTGTACGTTCCGATATAATGGTCTTTTCCCATTCCCGGTAATCCGGACAGGAGCGTCACTTCACATTTGAAGTCCTCAAAAGGGATATAGTCGACATAACTTTCCGGAGTGTTGAAGTAATGGAACCGGGCAGCAGCTGAGGCAAACGGACGAGGTTTACCCCAACATTGCTGTTCCTTGCAGAACCATTCGAACAGTTCGAGCGACTCCATCAGCTCATCGGCGTCATCGCATATCCGGCCTTGTACATCCGCCTGCGCCAGCATCTTCAACAAACGGGTGTCGATGCGCAAAGCGACTTCCAGTATCTTCCTGGCCGGGTCCGGCTTTTCCATCAACCATAAAGGTAGTCCGTGGAAACGTACCAGCGATGCAATCTGCTCGCGAAGTCCGAACGGTGTCGGGATATCGCGGAAGAGCAACGTACGTGCTGTATATTCGCCTTTCCGGGCATGGCCATTGGCAGAGATGCGTCCACCGCCCTCGTCGACGGAAGTCGAACGTTTTTCCACGTCGTGAAGCAAGGCGGCAGCCCAGAGTATTTCCTGTTCCTGCTCCGGTAGTGCCTGGTAGGCAGGCTGTGCAGCCAACTTTTCCAGCACCATGCGGGTATGGACTGCGACGTCTCCCTCTGCATGGTGGCGGGTATGTTGGGCCACCTGCCGCATGTCGGCTACCCAGGAAAATTGACTTTCCAGGGCGGTCCATTCTTTGTTATTCGTTATTTTCCAGCTCATTTGATCTTTTTTTAATAGTTTGTTTCCCAAACCAAGCGGGCGCGTTTCCAGTTGCGCGTCCAGTGTTCCTCGGTTTTTACGTGTCCCTTGCGTACATATTTAAAGACGTTACGGGCAAAATCGGCAACGGGATATTCGTTGATATTCCGGCTGACTACTCCTTCGCGGGTACAATCCTTTTCCGTCAGTACGTCGCGCGAACCAAACAGGCTGGGTTCGTGCGCCCAACCGATTATCTGTTGGCGGAGTGTTTCTTGCGATAGCTCTTTCACCTCTGTGACAGCTAGTTCGGGAACGGTCGGAAAGTCGAACAGGGCTGCATAGAACTTTACCTCTTCCCACGAAAGCCATTTGTCGTGGTGGCGTACGGCAAAGATATAATAATAACTCTCCAACCATTCGTATTCGATGGAATGTACGGCATAAAGATTTTCGCCGAATAGCTCGATGTCGCCTAAATCCCTTTTGATCAGCTCCCAACGTTCACGCAGTTGGCTGGTCCAGGGGGAGGTTGTCGGTGCAGCGTGCGAACGGGCGAAGATGCCGGATCGGCTCAAACAGTTGTTCTCTCCGTCGAGTTTCTCGGTATGCACCAGGGTTTCTATCTGTTGAATATCCTCCCAATAGTCGTGATTGATGCGGTCGTCGCTCGTCGTTCCGGGTGAAAACGGATAATGGTAGGTACGACCATATTTCTGTGATAACATAATTTTCTTACTCTTTAGTCATTCTTACTATCCGGGGTATGAACCTGCCGTGGATATCGACGAGCGATTCCTGGGCGGGCATAACCCGTTCCATATCTTTATATGCCAACGGCATTTCCTCGACACTTCCGCCGATCAGTGTCACGCCCGCTTGCGAAAGGAGCTTTTTCATGGCGGATTGTGTGAACTGCTCTTTGGCTTTCTGTCTCGACATCGCCCTGCCTGCTCCGTGGGATGCGGACGAGAGCGATTCGATGGCTCCGCGTCCACAGACCAGGTAACCGGGAGTAGCCATACTGCCGGGGATCAGTCCGGGTTGCCCTTTTCCGGCAGGAGTGGCTCCTTTGCGGTGGACGATGGCGTAGCGGTTGGGTGAAATCTCTTCCCGCCAGGCGAAGTTATGGTGATTGTTCACGTTGGCGAGTGGCTTGAAACCGAGTGCTTTGGACAGGTTGTGATGTATCTGTTCGTGGCAGGCGCGGGCATAGTCGCCTGCCAGGTTCATGCTCATCCAGTATTCTTGTCCGGCTTCGCTGTCGAGGTCGAGCCACGCAAAATGCTGGGCTTCGCGCGGCAGTTTGCATACTTCGCGGGCGATGTCGCTGTACTGCCGGGCGATGTCTGCTCCCATACCGCGCGAACCGGAGTGGGAGAGAAGTGCCAGGTAATTTCCTTCCGGCAGGTTGAGGACGTTATCCTCCGCTAGCTCCATTTCGCCGAACTCGACGAAATGGTTACCGCCACCCGATGATCCCAACTGCCGCACTGCCTTTCCTTGCAGCATGCGGAGCAGGGGTGTTTGCCGAAATTCTTTCCGGTCTAGCACCTCGTGCTCCTGTGCGAACGGCAGTCCTCCGTTCATGCCGAAATGGGTGTATTCCTTCAGCGCTTCCCTGATCTGATGGGCATAGCGTTTCAGGCTTTCCGCCTTAGCATCAAAGACGGTCATATTCATCCGGCAACCGATATCTACGCCTACGGCATAGGGGATAACAGCGTTTTCAACCGCCAGCACACCACCGATCGGCAGCCCGTAACCGGCGTGTGCGTCCGGCATCAGGGCACCGGCAACGGCTACCGGCAGACGCATCGCCAGTTCCATTTGCTGCCTGGCAAGAGGGTCGATGTACTTCTTCCCGTATATCCTGAATACTCCCGGTTCGTCCGCCAGGTCGTATGTGGTGAAGTTCTTTTCTTCAACCGCAGGGGAGAAATGTTCTGCCAGTTGTCTCCAAACGTCGTTATCCTTATACTTTTCGGGGTACTCCAACAGGTCGCTTAGCAGGGAGAGGATGGCTTCCTTGCTGTCGTGCTTACAGTGTCTGTTGATGATATTGATTGCTTTGCTGCGCGCCACGTTGTTAGTATATCCTATCTTACTTAAATCTTTTGTCCGTATTTCCATAATTCTTTTTCTGTGTTATATTCTTCCACGATCTCATGGATTGGTTTCTCCACCCGGCGCAGACTTTTGTCGAATGCCGTGTGGATACGCCTTGTCTTCCAACGTGTTGAGGGCAGGTTGTTTTCGAAGATGAGTGTAAACTCATCTGTATGATTGCCCATAACAATTGAATTGTTCCGATATGACAGGGCCGGGAAAGGATATACTTTTTCCTTTCAGTTCTGACGTATCAGTCTGTGAAATAAAATGTTTGATATGATTGTGGGACTATCCTGCACGTACATGCGGAAGAAGTTGGTGTCGCGTTCGCGGAGTTTGAGACGTG
>ERZ812616.2331-NODE-2331-length-16586-cov-2.820701_pt1 | contig 16586 bp, 10 predicted proteins | sample MGYA00376249_ERZ812616 | MGnify/ENA primary metagenome ERZ812616 (study PRJEB26924, sample SAMEA4378265) | human gut metagenome | biome: human gut; feature: human-associated habitat; material: faeces | place: China | collected 2013 ... | reverse complement strand
TCCCGTTACTTTCTCTACACTATCGACAGGGATTGCCATGGATCTCAATGCTGTTTTCTTATAGTCCCTGTTCTCAAAAATAAATCCGATAGCCTTATACTCTTCACCTGAAACATAACAAATCACTTTGTAAAATGCACCGGGTACTCCTATCCTGTTCTTTCCCATCCGCTTCATGCCGTCTGTCATAACAGGGCCGGTAGCAATCAATAAAGCTCCGTAATCGTTCGCCCACATCCGGCTTAATTCTTCCAGATCTTTCCAGATACCACGGTTTAACCCCGGCTCCTGCGGACAAATATTACTCAGATAAAACGATTCGCGCATCGCTTTAGCCGACCATTTCATATCACCCGCCGGAGCCAGATGGCCACGGTCGTAGCCTGTACGGGTATAATCATCGTTGGTGGCAGTAGCTCCTTTTACCAACGGATCGGGAACGAACTTGTTCGAACGTTCCGTCTTTTTACTTTTTGCTTCTTCGGGAGTCAATTCGTAGGCTACCCAGTTTGCTATTTTGTAATCAAAATTATAGGATACGGTGTAACCTTCATGGCGAATCACCTGTTCAGACCGTTTAGCCTGTAACTTGGGAATCTCTGCGTTTGCGGGGATTTTGAAGGTTGTTGTTTTGGGACGGGAAGGCTTTATTGAGGATAGCTCGTCTTTTTTCTTTTGCTCAGGAACCGGCTTTTTCGGAGTCGCAAACTTCTTCTGCTCTTTAGTAACCGCTTTTTGCTGTTCCTCCACAACTGGTTGTTTTCCGGTTACAGGATACAGATAATCATATAAAAATAAAACGCCTATCAGGCAGGCAAGTATTATAGAAATAGCGACAAATACCCGTTTGACAGCCAGAACAAACGATGATACCTGCTTTTTCTTTTTCCTCGATTTCGACTTTGTTTTACTTTTTCCTTTCACCATCGACCAATAGCCTCACATTATCCCCGGCAAAAGTAGATAATGTGAGGCTACCAAACAATATATAAATCTTAAATCTATTCGTCAATTTTATTATAAAAAGTGCCCGTATTAAAAGGGACACTTTAAATTATGGGCGCCAGCGCCAACTTTATAAGCTTTTCCTTTGGGCGAAATCACTATTGCAGTTGTTTGTTCGGGTACCTGAATTTCAACAAGAATATTACGACCTGATTTCCGTAAATCTACTTTGATTTCACCATAATGAGTCGCTACCGTAGCCGACGCTTCTGTCAAAGAACCCATCTGGGGCTTTACCTGGAAAGTTTTAAATCCAGGCGAAGTCGGTTCTATACCACATACTTTCTGGCTGAGCAATGTTAACGGACCGCCACTCCATGCATGATTGATCGTTCCGCCACCAAAGCCATCGACTCCTACTCCCCAACCTTCAAACAAGGTCGTATATTCCTTATAACCCAGCATATCGGCATAGCGATCCCGCATACGCTGCAACGCAGCATCCGGAGCCCCAATATGGAAAAGAGCCTCCAGTACATATTTTTCCATATAGGGACTGGCATGATACTCTTTCTTCAGCAGTTTCAGTATAGCAGGATATTTATCTTTCGGGGCCAAACCGGAAAGGATTGCCATTGCCTGTGCCCGGTCGTCATTCTCACCATGATAGCCGGGAGAACGATAGGCTGTTCCTGTCCAGAATTTCGTATTGAAGCATTTCTCAATGCTATACATCATACGACCGATCTCTTCGGCATCGGCCTTCTTCCCTAGTTGAAGGGCAAAAGCTTTTTCTGCTTTCAGTGCGAGATAGTACCAGCAATTGGTCAGTACTCCCATGTCGATCTGTTCACCCCAATCGCCCCAGCTCCATTCCCCGCTACGTTCAATAGGCAGACCGCTCTTGTCCACCTTCCAAGTTTCGTGCAGGTAACGGTGCAGACGGTCGTAGATAGTCGGAATGAAAGTACTGTCACCGCTATAATAATATTGGGTATAAAAACCGTACCAACCGACAGAAGCCAGCATCTGTAAAGGTAATTCCTTCGACCAGTTACCGGCAGGAACCGGAGCAAACAGCGAACCATCGGCACGTTGCCAGTTCATCAACTCATGGATACCCTTTACGGCCAATCGATGAGAAGAGGTAGACAAAGCGTAGAAGGCTTCGCCCAGTTCGTTCACTTCATCTCCCCACCACTGAGCACGCTCACGTTCGGGACAGTCCATATAGTTGTCGCGCATTGTTATATATAATGTACGGGCGGAACGTTTCCATAGTTCATTCAGGAAAGGATCGTTACACCGGAAAGCTCCGGCAAATTCGGTATCATATCCTGTTTCCCGGTATTTCACATCCAATACCTTTACACCTTCAGGGATAATGTACCACATTTCGTGACCGCTTATCCATCCATAACTTTCATACTCCTGCACTCCTTTACGGGTAATATATTCGGCACGGATATTTTCCGGACCACCTCCCCGGTAATTATCTGTCTGCATATGGATAGTCTTACCTTCGGATGCTTCCACTTTCAGATAGGGTGTAAACTGACAATTGTAAGGCAAACGACAAAACAAAGTATCGCCCTTTGCCGACTGCCGGACATTTGGATATGCTTTCAAACCAAAATCTTTAAACATCGGTATCGGACGTTCCACCAATTTACCCAATGGGGCCTTCCCCACTACACATGCAATTTCTGCACCTGGGAAGCCTCCGTTAAAATCAGGCTGGTTCCAACCATCCATTGCTATCCGGGCATCAAAACGGATATTACTTTCCGACAAGCGATAATTCGGGAAAGGAGCTTCCGTATTTTGATAAGCATCATAAACGGAACATGCCCAACTCTTATCCGAAACAATCTCTACTCCGGGTGCAATGGCTTCAAACAGCAAAGCTGCCATTCCGCTATTGATATGGCTGAAACCATTTTTTCCAAAATGCCACACCAAAACAGCAAGAGTGTTCTCTCCTGAAACAAGATAAGGGGCAATCTCCACCGAATCATAATAAGTATCATAAGGAGAAGGACCACGTTTCAGACCGCCTTCAAAGACAACCATACGTCCGTTGATCCATAGCCAGTATTTACTGTCGGCAGCGATATGGGCAGTCAGAGTAGCCGGCACTTCATCTATAGATACGGTCTTACGATAAGCTAACCAGGTGTTGCTTGCACTTTGACATCGCTCAGTGTTGATCCATTGTGCTTTCCAATCGGTCTTTGTTTCTGCTGAAGCAAAAATACCGATACATGCGAGTAACAGAAGATATTTTTTCATCTCATTGCTATTTAAGGTATATACTATTTATCATTTTCCAGGATAACTTGTATGCCTGCCGGAGCTTTTATATCGCTCTTTATCTTGCCGTCCGTTCCTTTTTCATGACGGATAGTAATGATTCCTTCAGGTGTAGGGAAAGTTCCTTCCACCCAATCCAAATCTCCCAAATGCGGAGTGATACGAACTACACGACAACCGGGTTCTACCACCTGTACCCCCAGTACATATTCGCTCAACCAAGCTGTTGGACCGGAAGCCCAGCCATGACATAAACTATGACGGAAGCCTTTATAGCAATAGTCACCATAATCGCCATGAATGTCTTTCTTCCCTTCCGGAACAAGTTCGTCGATACCCGCCGCATCAGGTAACCAGGCCATATTAAAATCTTCCCAGAACGTAGTAGCTCCCAGGTCGATCATCGCTCCCCAATACTGACGGATCACATCTATTGCACCCTGATAGTTACCGGCAGTTGCCATGGCACGCAACATATAATAGCCATAGAAAGTAGAAAATCCTTGCGCTCCGTTTACCGAAAGATATTTTTTGTCAGCTTCTTCCGGTTTCATCAATCCGGCCAATGCCAGTAAAGCAGCAGCCTGTTTAGAGCCTGGTGCGTCCGGTGCTATTTTCGACTTAAGTAATGTTTTTGTTACCTGAGGGGCAACCTTTATCATTCTTTTTGCTGTTTCCCGGCATTCGGTAGCCAGGGTTTCATCTCCTAAAACAGTACACAGTTCGTCACCGGCTTTCATCGCTTGCAAAACCAATGCTTGCAAACCGGCATTGATCGCTTCCGGATTCTCACTGGAAGGCCAATCCAGAAAACGCCATCCATCCAGCTTCTCATGTCCGCTGGCATCTACCTTCGATACCAACTGACGTAAAAGGCCACTCAGATAAGGTTGTTGTTCTTTCAGATAAGCCTCGTCTCCCTGATAATAATACCAATCGCGCTGGATCAGTAACCACCAGATTGAATAAGCACTGATCCCGTTCATCCAGTCGGGAAGCGGAGTCGCTTCACGGATCAGATCCAGACTTTTAGGGACTACCTCGTTATAGCCGAAAACGGTATTGACAGTCATTACTTCCGGATGCATATCTCCCAGCCAGACCAGACGGTCGCGTTTGATGCCATCCCATAAATATTCCTGCATATTCAGGTGTACGGTATAAGCTCCGGTCTGCCAGATCTTATTCAGACGGTCGTCGCTGCTTCGGAATGATCCTTTATAAGGTATATCCCGATAGGTGGAAATAGCACGCACCTCTTTCAAATGGAGTTCGGTAGAATCGTCAACAAGGTCGATACGGGCAAAGCGAAAGCCGGAATTGCCCACTTCCATCACTCCCATCCAGGGAAGCGAAACGATAAAATCGCGCATGGCATGGTCGTTACTCGCCCCATTCTTTCCATCGATCTCACACATGGCTTCACTTACGGATTCTCCCAGGCGGATACGCACAGATATAGGTTTGTTGACTGGGAAACCTCCTGTCACAAGTTGGATACCACCTTGCAGCTCTTTGCCAAAATCAAATAGAATAGCGGGATGTTGCTGTGCAGTACTTTTTAATTTACAGATTGCACGATTGACCAATCCAGCCTGTCCGTTGCCCGGTAAAAGCAAATTATCGGCATCTTGTATTTGTTCGCTGTGTTGCTGCCATACGATACGCGTTGGAGAAAGATATTCGCGTACACGACTGTCTCGCTGCTGGGCTGTTGCCGACAGGATACAAAATAAAGTAAAGAGTATAAGTATCTTTTTCATGGTCTTTTTCACAAACTAGTTTGAATAATCGAAAGATGTGTCAGAAACACATTTCCGACACATCCTCTTCATATTATTTGTTTATAATCCAAAAGCAGGAACGAGATCGTCCAGTTGCTGGTCGGTCATTCCTATCGGTTCATATCCGGCCATACGGGCACTGATATAAATCTGGGCTGATTTACTCAGTGTATCAATAGCATCGAAGCATTCGATCAGGTCTTCACCCACTGCCAGGATTCCGTGTTTTTCCCAGAATACGACATCATGCTTTTCGAGTTGCCGGATCGTGGCATGTGCCAGTTCGATCGTTCCGGGGATTTCATAAGGAACAATCCCTACCCCTTTCGGCACAATGATACGACACTCGGGAATCATACTCCATAAAGTACGGGTTATTACCTTCGAATCGAGAAAAGGTTTGCAATGCGTCATACCGATCAGTTCGGTCGGATGTGTATGCAGAACGACTCTGTTGTCGCGTCCCAACGAACGAAGATAATTATGCATCATCAGGTGAGAAGGCAATTCTGATGTCGGCCTGACAGGTTGTTCGGCAATGATATCATAGCTTTTCCCATCGGCTGCTATACGTATCAGCGCACCGTTGGCAAAGGGATCTTGTGCCACATAACGCATGCGTTTACCTGTTCCGGTAACATAAAATACATTTCCACCGAGAGAGGTCATAGCTTCCTGCAATTCGATAGCCGGAGCCAGTGCCGGCAATGCCATTTCTTCGTCAGTCAGCAAACCGGTCAGGTTCACAGAGATATTCCCGCCGTTACGTTCGGCCCATCCTTTAGTCCAAAGATAACCGGCCACTTCGGCGATACGTCCTATTTCAGCCATCAGAGGGCTGTTGTTTCTAATTGTTGTCATTTTTTACTTGATATATTTTAAAAAATCATCTTAAGTTTATTGTTCTCAGACCGTACAAGGCCTCCGGAGTTATGAAAACAATCGTTTTTACTATTTCCTGAGCCTTGGGAGTGTTGCCAACGATCGTTTTTATCATTCACAAGTCCTCGGAAGTGTTGCCAACGATCTCTTTTATCGTTTACAAGCCTCCGGCAGTGTTGCCAATGATCATTTTTGCCACTCACAAGCCTTCGGGAGTATTGCCAACGATCGTTTTTGTTATTTATTATCCTAATAAGTTAGGTAATAACAATGAAAATATCAGGATACACATCCCGGATATTAAAACAATGATCGTTTTCCTGCTGACACCTTTCCATTCGTTCAATACGATTCCCCACACATTACTGAATATGACATTCAGTGACATCAGGATACTCCACGAAAAGGCAAGCATGACAGGTGAGTCTGCAAAATAACTTTTCCCCATCCCCAATCCGAAGAACTGCGAATACCACAGGACACCAGCCAACGCACAAAATAAGACATTATTCAGTAATATCTTTCCTGTAACGGTGAAATAATCCTTTCCTGATTTATTTTTTATATTCTGGAACAGGCAATATACGGCATTTGTCAGGAAACCACCCATTGTAACCAAAAGGATCACCGGATTAAGTGCAAACAGTTCGCTGGAACCGGAAGCTTTTACCTTTTCCAGTATCGGAGTTCCGGACTCAAGCCCCAGGTTAAAACAGGCACTCATCACACCCGCCAACAGCGCAACCAGTAATCCTTTTGTCAGGGCAAAATCTTTCACTGCCGCCTTCTTCTCCTCATCTGTCATGTTCCGGGCTCGCAGGCTACCGGCATAACCGATCACTGCGATACCAGCCAACGTTACGCAAACACCCAGTAAAAGGATCAATCCGTCACCATGAAATAAATCCGTTCCTCCGAATACTGCCGGAAAAAGCGTACCGAAACCGGCACAGGTACCAAGTGCAATACTTTGTCCCAAAGCAATTCCCAGATAACGCATACTAAGGCCGAAGGTCAAACCTCCAACTCCCCACAACATTCCGTAGATCAGAGCACCGGTACTACCTCCGGCGCTCCACAACTCTGTCAGGCTCTGTCCTTCAGGAATAGCCAGTTGTGCCCCCAGATATGGAAAGACGAGCCAGGCAAAGATACCCTGTATCAGCCAAAAGCTTTCCCAGCTCCAGTTCTTCACCTTATTGATCGGCACATACGAACTGCTTTGTCCCAGGCTACCGACGGCTATGATTAATAAACCTATTAGTATATTCATGAAATTATCGTTTGCTTGTTACCTGCGCTTCATATTTTTCTATTTCGCCGATATAGTCTTCACCTACGGGCACATCGTTTTTCAGACAGAACATATCCCATACGGCATTCCATGGAAGGCTCTTCAATTCTTCCTGCAAGGCCAGGCGTTCAAATAGTTTATCTTCAGCTTCATACTGTTGCAGCGTGGCAGACGGTTCGAGCAAAGCTTGTAAGAATGCTTTTTGGGTGGCACGGCATCCGATCACATAAGCTCCGATCCGGTTGATCGTTGCATCGAAATAATCAAGGCCGATATGTACACGATCCAACGCATTGCAACGGATTATCTCGCGGGAAAGATCCAACAAGTCATCACTAAGGATAACTACATGGTCGCTATCCCAACGGATCGGACGGCTTACATGAAGCATGATCTCCGGAGTAAACAACAACATCGACGAAATCTTGTCGGCAATACTTTCCGTCAGATGGAAATGACCAGTATCCAATGTAACGATCTTGTTGTTCTTCGCGCCATACCCCAGGTAGAAATCATATGAACCTACTGTATAACTTTCCAGACCGATACCGAACAGTTTAGCTTCGATACAGTCCTTCATATGTTTGTAATCGGTTGCAAAGATCTCGTCCAATGAATCCTTCAATAACTGACGATATTGGATACGGCTGGCCGGCACCTCTTTCGAACCGTCATGTATCCACAGGTTCATCATACAAGGATCATTCTGGAATTCACCCATCGCTTCACTGACGGCACGGCAACGTTTCGTATGTTCGATCCAGAAATCACGGATCGATTTGTCTGGATTAGCTAATGTCAGGTTCCCACTCTTCGGATGCGAGAAAGAAGTAGAGTTGAAATCGAGTTTCATATTATTTTCTTTTCCCCATTCCATCCAACTTTGGAAATGAGCCGGCTCCACTTCATCACGGTCAACTTTCTTTCCGCCGAAGTCACCGTATATCTCATGCAGGTTCAATCGATGAGTACCAGGAATAAAAGAGTTTGCTTTCAACACATCGGCACGCAACTCGTCTATATTCCGGGCTTTACCGGGATAATTACCTGTCACCTGTATACCTCCCGAAAGCGATCCATCCGGGTTTTCAAAGCCTGTCACATCATCCGCCTGCCAGCAATGAAGCGATAGGCTGATTTTTTGTAACTTCTCCAATGCACTGTTTACATCGACATTCAAGGCTGCATAACGTGCTGCCGCCAACTCAAAGGCTTGTTTTACATTTTTTTCTGTGTTCATGATATTCGTTTTTTATTGTTTTACTATCTGAATATATCGTTCATACACTTCTTTCCAAATCGATTCATCCTGTGGCATGAATGTTTCCGTTTGGATAGAATCGGCTATCAACCGGCGCATTTCCCAGCGGGTAGAGACAATACCTGCTGAACGTGCCTGGATCATTGCGTTTCCAATAGCAGTAGCTTCCGACGGCCCGGCTATTACCGGCATGCCGATCGCATTCGCTGTAAATTGATTTAATAAAGCATTTTTTGAACCTCCCCCTATCACATGCAGACGGTCGATACGGAAAGGAGCCATCTCTTTCAGCATCCGGATCACTTCATTATAACGAAGTGCCAGACTCTCGAAAATACAACGGATAAACTCGGCATCCGTTACCGGTATTGATTGCCCTGTTTCTTCACAATACTCCACAATAGCTTTAGTCATACAGGATGGATTGGCAAAACGGGGATCATCCGGATTAACGAAACGTACAAAAGGCACAGCCTGTTCGGCCATCTGTACAATCTCCGGATACGTATAAGTACAACCGGCCTTTTCCCATTCCTTCCGACATTGTTCCAACAGCCACATACCCGTAATATTCTTCAGAAACCGGATCGTACCTTCAATACCGCCTTCGTTCGTGAAATTATTTTCGTATGATTCTTTTGTAATTATAGGTTCTTCCGATTCGATCCCCATCAAGCTCCAGGTACCACTACTTAAATAAGCAAAATGTATATCCTGAGCAGGAACAGCAGCTACTGCCGATGCCGTATCGTGGCCAGCCACAGCAATCACAGGAACTTTGCCGACACCGGTCTCTTCAGCCAGTGCATCTGTCAGTTCGCCTACAAGTGTTCCGGGTAATACCACCTGCCGCACGATAGAAGGCGATACCCCCGCAGCTTCCAGCAAGGAGGCTTCAAATTGTCGGGTAACCGGGTTCAATAGTTGGGAAGTAGAAGCATCAGTATATTCACAGACTTTGTTACCCGTTAATAGATAAGATAATAGATCAGGTATGAAAAGTATTTCTTTAGCATTTTTCAAAGGAGCATATTCCTCCTGTCGGGCGCAGTAAAGCTGAAAAAGACTATTAAAGTTCATAATTTGAATCCCGGTCAGACGATATACCTCTTCCCGTGAAACCAGCCGAAAATAGTCCTCCGGTGCCCCTTCCGTATACGGATCACGGTAAGCCCGGGGTAATCCCAATAAAGAGCCGTCCGAGGCCAGATAACCAAAATCGACACCCCAGGTATCGATACCGATCGAGTCGGGTACGATATGTTGCTGTGCACAAAGAGAAAGGCTTTTCTTTAGTTCTTCATACAGACTATATATATTCCAGTAGTATTTCCCATGTAATTCGAGTAGGTTATTTGGGAAACGATGAATCTCCCGCATTTCAAATTTGCCATTAATTAGTACTACCAGGACAGCTCGTCCGCTGGTTGCACCTATATCAAACGCTAAAAAGGTATGTTTCTTCATGATATAACAAAGTTATTTGTTTATTGATAGCAAAAGTATATGGTTAATTACTATATTTGCTTACGAAAATGATTTTAAACCTTTCAATTCTGACATGAATAAACACATCAGCGACCAACTGCGTTATCTGACTATCGGAGCATCAGACGAAGACTGGGGAATTATTGTCACCACCATCGGTTATCAATTTATCCCTCCTAAAGGTCAGTATCCGTTATCCTGCCATCCGGATAGCTATAATTTTAAACCGCAGACAGGACGTATCCTTAACGAATACCAGCTTGTCTATATAACGAAAGGAAGCGGCTACTTCTCCTCCCAGTCCTGCAAAATGCAAAAAATAAATGCCGGTACCATGATCCTGCTTTTCCCGGGTGAATGGCATAGCTATTATCCGGATAAAGACACAGGATGGGATGAATATTGGGTCGGATTTCGTGGTATACATATAGACAAACGAGTGGAAAAGCGTTTCTTCACAAAAGAAGAGCCGCTTCATAAAATCGGATTAAGTGCCACTATTGTAGGGTTATATGAAGATATATTAAAGTTTGCCTCACAGGAGAAATCGGGATATCAACAGATGATATCCAGTATCGTACTCCATATATTAGGAACGGTTTATTATAAGAAAAAGAATAGTTCGTTTACGAATACATACGTAGTAGACAAAATCAACGAAGCCCGCATCCTAATGAAAGAGCAGATCGAAAACCCGATGTCGCCGGAAGAGATCGCTTCACAATTAGGATTAGGTTATTCCTGGTTCCGCCGTATGTTCAAAGAATATACCGGCGTCTCACCTGCACAATACCAGTTGCAACAAAAGCTCCTCCGTGCCAAGGAACTTCTTACGGGAAGTAACCTGAATATCTCCGAGATCGCATATAACCTGAAATTTGAGAATGCAGGCCAGTTCTCTACCTTCTTTAAAAAGAAAGAGGGCGTAACGCCCTCCGAGTTTAGGGAAAGGGCACATTAATATTAATACGGTTTATAAGGAGCATGCATCACATTCAATGTCCTGGGCAGCCATACACGGTAACGTTGTGACTTGTCCCAGGTATTGCCTGCCGATGCAAAGTCACAGAAATGAATGGGACGTGCAACACTATTGCCTTCCAGATCGGTTCCTAAGATCAGTGGTGCCGTAAATGTCATCCACGCAAAATCAGGCGCTTTGACCGGGGTTAGCTCCACATAGCCATCTTTACTTACGACAACTGTCGTTTCATCTATAAACCCATCATTAAAACGGCTGTCGCGCGCCAGCACCAAAGGCCCCCGTACAATGGCCTGTGCCTGGTTCATCTCCACCAAACGAGCACGCAGGTCTAACCGGACTGTAATCTTATCTCCCGCTTTCCATTTCCGGGTTATAGGCAGATAAGCTCCTTGCAATACATCTTCTACCGATTCTCCATTAACCTGAACCGTAGCCAGACGACTCCACGCCGGAATGCGCAATGCAATCGTAAACGAACTCTCTTTTGCCAACTCCACCTGAAGTATTATTTCATCCGCAACCGGATAATCTGTTACCTGTCTTAACTTTACATTCTTTTTCCCTGGCAACATTATCTCCGCTTCCGATTCTCCGTAGAAATTTACCCGGATGCAATCATCCTTCACCTGATAGGCAAATTGCGGTATCATGGCAAATGCCCGTGGTCCATTCGCATTACAACAATTGATATGCATGCCACACTGCTCCTCTCCTTCATGACGACAACCTTCCAGGGGACTATATTTGGCTATCTGTGAAGCATCGGCTTTCAGGGATGCCATTAAAGCGTTATAGATGGCGCTTTCCATGTAATCTGCATAGAGGGAATTTCCGGTCATTTGTAACAAACGGTTACATAGCTGCATCCATGTAAAAGTTACACAGGTTTCCATCGTATGGTAAGTAGGGATTGTCTGACGTACTTTCCCACTATACCAACATTCAAATGCACTCCCCGACCCGGCTATATTAATCTCCTCCCGTACAATATGCCCTACCGTTTTTTCCACAACAGACAGATAAAGTGGATTACCCGTCACTTTATATAGTTCCAATAAACCTTCGTAGCATGACATCATCTCATAGGCTTTCTGCCCGTTTTCACGTGAAAACCATGCTTTAGGATGTGGAAAACGGCTAGCGACAGGAATATCGACAATCGCCTTGCTGATCAGTTGCGGACCTTCCGGCGTTTCCCATTGTTCCACTATATACTTCGCATAATCCAGATAGTGTGTTTCTTTTGTCCGGTTATACAAATACATAACCGGCTCCAGAATAGAGGAACTAGGCATTCCTATATAATTACCCGTCGAGACTATATTCACTTTGCCGGGCCCTACCTGTGTCATCAAATGATCCACGACACGACAGGCAGCATTCAACGCTTTCTTATCACCAGAAAGATCGTACCAGGCGATCAATCCCAGCGTGGTATATTTCCTACCCCATATATCCCATTGCTGTAACTGTGCATCCGGGGCATAATTACCGATATATCCGTCCATCGTCTGGGTTTTCATCAACGATTCAGCCGCATCTTTTATGATCTGATAAAGTTCCGGGTCTTGATTATAGCGATAAGAAGCGATCGCACCCTGTATCCATTTTCCCCAGAACTCCGATTGCCAGCGCGATTTTTCTTCCCGGTGTCGGAATGGTTCTACCAGATGATCGACATCCTGTGTTTTCACACGATGTTCGATACAATCGTCGATACGCTCTCCGACATAGCCGGATATCCTGACATGTGTTACAGATGATTGGGTAGGGACCTGTGCCCAGGCAGACATAGTCGCCACACTTAACAAAAAAGAAGGGATAACTAATTTTGTTTTCATAATGATTGATCTAAGAATGGATGGTAACAAAAATAGGTATCTAGCTATTATTCAAACTTATAAAAATGACAAAATATGTTTCAAATTTGATAGAGCTATTCTGTAGATAATATATACTGATACAGTATACATACTACTTCTCCTTTTATTATTGTTCAATATAACAAAAGAGAAGCAGGTTTGTATTAATGATTCGTCCCTTCAAAGAGGTCGTGATCTTCCTTCTTTTGCGAAGACTTTGCTTTAAAGTTATTGAAGGTGTAACTTAACGTCAGAGTGACAAGCGGGTAATTCGGACGGATGCGGGTAATCGATTGCAAATCGGATGTGGTGATCTTACTTACATAACGGGCCGAGTTAAACACGTCACGAAAAGCCAGTGTAGCCGAAAGTTTACGTTTCATCAACTGCTGACGGACCGCCAGGTTGACATACCAGAAAGCATCCGTACGTCCCTGAGTGGTAACAGAAGGACCTACGAAGTTTCCATCCAGCTGGATACGGGTGGATTTACCCAGATCGAAAGCATTGTTCCAGATAATATCGTAGTTGGTACTTTTTTCGTTCGTACCATTCAACTTATACTGGTTCTTTACCTTATAATGATACAGGCTACCGTTCAGATTCACATTCCACCAATGGGTCAACTGTACCTGGCCGCTCAGTTCCAGCCCGGTTGAATAGTCGTGACCGACATTGGCCATAGAGTCGAGCGTTACACCTGCTTCATAAGGGACACGCAGACGTTCGATCTTGTCTTTACGGCTACGATGGAACACTGTGGCGGAAACGGTATGTTCGCCTATATTCTTCTTATAGTTGAGTTCAAAGGAGTTAATGTATTCGGAACGGATATCCGGGTTACCGATCTCCGCAGAGTAGTAATCGCGATAGGTAATATAAGGTTCCATAAAGAAAAGCTCCGGCCGCGTGATACGACGTGAATAGGAAGCCATCAGTTTATGATCTTTCGGGAAAGTATATCCTAAATGGACCGAAGGAAAGAATTCGAACTTATTATATTCACGGTCTTTGCCGGGGATGGAGCTGCGAAGCACACGATGCGTATGTTCCCCTCTTACTCCAGCCTGAAAGTCGAATGATTTATAACTATCGCCCACAATAGCATAGATCGAATTGATCCCGTGCTGGAAATAGAAGGTATTATAAATATCGTCGCGCCAGTAGAATTCTTTTTTCTCCGGACTCCAGAACTGCATGCTGTAATCGCCATCCTCCAGATAAGAAAAATATTGGTAACCGGCTTCGATATGTCCGGTTTTGCTGTACGGATAGATGTAATCAAGGTTTCCACGCACCGTCCAACGATGTTCGTCCTCCCAGGCCCGGTGACCTTGCTCGCGCTCATTCTTTTTATTGAACAGGTCGCTCTGGAAATACTCCATGGCATTACCACCATATTTGAGGTAAAAGCTGCCGGTCAGTTGGTGACCTTTATCATTGAATTTATGATCGAAGCCTACGTTTCCCTGGAAATATGTTTCGTGGAGATCGTAATCGTCGCGACTATAATAATCGCCGTTGGCAAAAGGTTTATTATTGACGACACGTTCTTCGGTATAATCCAGGTCTCCTTTGCGGGTACGTCCACCGTAGCCACCTTCCAGATCTACATTGAAGGTTGTGTTCGGTAATGTATACATCCAGCCGGCTTTCAGAGAATAGTTGAAGTTATTACTTTCGCGTGGACCGTTGGAATGTGATGTCGTTGCTGTATCAGCTACGATCGTTGTCTTTTCCTGATCGAAATGACTCTTACGCAAACGGTCGATCCATCCACCGCCGAAATACAGACGGGAAGCTTTGTTCTGTTGGGTTAGTAAGAAGTCTACCCCCCGGGAGAGAAAAGTACTTCCAGTCAGGTTGACCATACCGCTGAACCCATGTTGTGCATGCTTCTTTGTAATGATATTGATGATACCCACATCGCCTCCCGTATCATGCCGGGCAGAGGGGGTTGTGATAATCTCTATGTTTTCAATATGCCCGGAAGGTATTTGTTCCAAAGCCTGCGTACCACTGAACACACTTGGCTTTCCGTCCACATAAACTGTAAATCCGGTACTTCCGCGGAAGGATACTTCCCCTTCTGCATCTACACGAATAGACGGTGTATTCTCCAGGATATCGACAGCCGTACCGCCGCTTGCCAGCATATTCGACGAAGCTTCGATCACTTTCTTATCCAGTTTGTATATCACCTGCTTCTTTTGGGCCACCACTTCAACCTCTGCCAGGCCTACTTCCAGCGGATTCATGGCAATCGTACCCAGATCGACCACTGAAGACGAAGAGGATAAGACAATATCCGGCCGGGTAAACAGGTCGTAACCTACCAGACGGATCATCAGGTTATATTCACCGTTTTTTACATCTGCAATTCCAAAGCTACCATCCACATCGGGCAAAGCATGGAACACAGGATTGGTATCTCCTTTCTTAAAAAGAAGAACATCTGCAAAATCTAATGGCTTATTGGTCCCGGCATCCACAATTTTTCCCTTAATACGGGATATGGGAGCGGCAGTTGCAGACAGAGAAACACACAATAAGGTCACAATGAGATAAAAACACTTCTTCATTTCTTCACATCAGTCATTTGTTAACAAGTCACGAAGATAGTATTTTCATCACTTCTTTGCAATTATTCAGGCTATTTATCTAATAAATGGAGATATTTGCCATATCCCTCCTCTTCCATTTTATCTTTGGGAATAAACCGCAGGGAAGCACTATTAATGCAATAGCGTAATCCACCCAGTTCGGACGGACCATCGGTAAACACATGTCCCAAGTGAGCATCGCCTGTATGACTGCGCACCTCTACTCGTGTCATTCCATGGGATTTATCCAGGTTTTCTTTTATCAGATTCTTGTCGATTGGTTTAGAAAAGCTGGGCCAACCGCAACCGGAGTCGAATTTATCGGTAGATATAAACAAAGGTTCTCCTGTGGTAATATCGACATAAATACCTTCGCGGAATTCATTCCAGTATTCGTTACGGAAAGGATGTTCGGTTGCATTCTTTTGGGTTACGGCATACTGTTCGTCGGATAATCTCTTACGCAAAGTGGCATCATCCGGTTTTTGGTAAGTAACCCCTTTGACTGCATTGGCATTCGCTTTTTTGGCATATTCAAACAATGACGGATCGATATGACAATATCCTCCCGGGTTTTTATCCAAGTAATCCTGATGATATCCCTCCGCTTTATAGAAATTAGACAAAGGCTCCACTTCAACTACAATCGGTTTCTTATAGTTTACGGACAAATCTTTTATTGCCTGCACTATTATTGGCAGATTATTATTGTCAGTATAGTAAATTCCAGTACGGTATTGTGTACCTCGATCACCTCCCTGGCGATTCAGGCTGGTCGGATCGATCGTCTTAAAATACAGGTCTATCAGAAGTGCAAGGTCTACTTCCTGTGGATCATAACTTACTTTTACGGTTTCGGCAAAACCCGTATCACCTGTACAAACTTGCTGATAGGTCGGATTTGTCGTATGACCGTTTGCATAACCCACTTCTGTACTTTTCACACCGTTGATCTGTTTCATAAAATGCTCTGTACCCCAGAAACAACCTCCTGCAAAGTATATCTCACTTAGATTCTTCATTGACATATCATTTTGTTTATTTGATTTTTTACTTGTTTTATTTTGTGCATTACACATAAATACACCACTTATCATTAATACTAGAGCTATAACTACATTCTTCATAAATCTTGAATATATATATATGATTTGTATTCCTATTCTCTG
>ERZ812616.2313-NODE-2313-length-16724-cov-7.351191_pt1 | contig 16724 bp, 16 predicted proteins | sample MGYA00376249_ERZ812616 | MGnify/ENA primary metagenome ERZ812616 (study PRJEB26924, sample SAMEA4378265) | human gut metagenome | biome: human gut; feature: human-associated habitat; material: faeces | place: China | collected 2013 ... | reverse complement strand
TTGGACCATTGATGATTTTTATAATATTAGTAATCAAGTTACAAAAGATACAAATCATGATAAAAGTATTGATCAATATGGCTGTTATGGTTTTGATTGGAAGGATGCAATTGATTGTTATGGATTAAATATTTTTGAAGAAGATAGTTGTTATTTAGATAAAAAAGAAGTAAAAGAAGCATTATCTTATCTTACAAAAATAAATGAATTATCCAAAGGGTATCAAATATCTTCAGAAGATTTTGATCAAGGAAAAGTAGCTTTTTGTCCATTGACTTTTGCTCAATATCGTACATATCAACCTTATCCTTATCGTATTAGTAAGTATACTTCATTTAGATGGAGCTGTATTCCAATGCCAGGAACAAAAACAAATACTGTGACAACACACTTAGATACATCTTTAATAGGAATGTCATCGCAAACAAAACATAGTCAAATGGCATGGGAATTTTTAAAAACGTTGACAATGGATGAAGATATCCAACAATCATTGCTTAATAATTCTAAAGGAGCTTCTCCTTTAAAAAAAGTGATGCTTTCTAAAAAAACAAAAGAAATACTTGATACAGATACAATGTCAAATGCTTCTTTAAATCAAGGTGTTTTAAATAAGATTTTAGAAAACACGTTAGTAGAGCCTAAATTTAAAGAATATGAAAATATTCTGGAAAAAGCAGATTATTTGATTAATCAAAGTATTGATCAAGGAACAATTGATAATGATCTTAATAAGATACAAAAGAAATTAGAAAATGAATTGAAATAGATAGCTTGTGGCTATCTTTTTTATTTATGACAAATGTCATAGTTGGAATGATATTTGTCAATTTTTTTATGATTTTTGTCACTTAAAAGTCGTGATTGAAGACACGTTGCAAGTGCTTTCATATTTGGTATTCTATAGGTGCAAGGAGGGAAGGACATGAAATATTTAGTATTAGTAAGTCATGGTGAATTTGCAGCTGGTTTAAAAACATCATTAATGATGTTGGCAGGACAAAGGGATGATGTTATTGCTTCAGGTTTACCCGATGGAAAGACAGCAGATGAATTTGCGGAAATCTTTAAAGAAAGTGTTAAGGACATTCATGAAGATGATGAAATTGTTTTATTAGCGGATATTGTAGGAGGATCACCACTTACAACTGCTTTAAATGTTTTAGCTGAAAAAGGTTTAATGGAAAAGACAACAACAATTGGTGGGATGAATTTACCATTAGCCCTTACTTCAGTATTAATGAAAGATACTTTACAAGGGGATTCCTTTGTACAAGCTGTCTTAAGTGAAGCAACAACAGCTTTACAAGAATTTAAAGTCGTAGAAGACGACGAAGATGATATTTAAGGAGGAAGAAAGATGTCAGTATCATTTATTAGAATTGATGATCGTATGATTCACGGTCAAACATGTACACGTTGGGCAAGAGAATACCCATGCGATGGTTTGGTGGCTGTAAACGATAAAGCAGCAAATAATTCAGTATTAAAAGCAGCTTACAAATCAGCCAGTGGAAAGAAAACATTTGTATGGACAATGGATACTTGGCAAAAGAAAAGTCAAAAGGTTTTAGATAGTCAAGATCAATATTTCTTAATTACTAAAAATCCTATTGATATGAAAAAAATTCTTGTTGATCAAGGATTTGATTGTGGTATTAAAACAGTTATTGTTGGACCTTGTAATGATCGTGAAGGAGCAACAAAACTAGGAAACAATCAATCCATTACACAAGAAGAAGCCGAAGCTTTTGAAGCTTTAGCTAAAGCAGGTTATACAATCAAATTTGCTTTATTACCAGATGTTTCAATTGGAACATGGGATGATTTTAAAGGAAAATTTGGTTTTTAACAAATATATAAATAAAGGGGAAGAAAAATTATGACAATTAGTTGGTTACAAGCGGCATTACTTGGTTTATTTGCTTGTTTATCAAGTATGCCAGGATTAGGTGGTACTTCCTTTGGTAACTACACATTAGGTCGTCCTTTAATTGGGGGACTTGTTTGTGGGATTATCTTAGGAGATATCAAAACAGGTATTTTAGTAGGGGCAGCAATGCAAGTTGTCTACATTGCATTAGTTACTCCAGGTGGAACCGTTTCAGCAGACGTTCGTGCTGTAAGTTACATTGGGATTCCACTTGCAATGGTAGCGTTAAATAGTTATGGTTTATCTGCTGCCACAAAAGAAGGAGCAGCTCTTGCAACTTCATTTGGAACAATGGTTGGTACTTTAGGTACAGTATTATTCTACGGAACAGCAACAATCAACTTAGCATGGCAACATGTTGGATGGAAAGCTGTTGAAAAAGGGGATTATCATAAATTATATCTTGTAGATATGGTATTACCTTGGATTTCACATATTTTATGTTCATTTATTCCAGCCTTAATTATGTGTAAATTAGGAGCAGATGTTGTTGAACTTATTAAAACAACATTACCTATGGATGGTTTAGCTATGAAAACTTTATTTACAGTTGGATCATTATTACCATGTGTCGGAATTGCAATCTTATTAAAACAAATTGTTACAAAAGCAGTTGATTTCATTCCATTTTTCTTTGGATTTACTCTTGCTGCTTCAATGGGAATCAATTTAGTTGCGGCAACAGTGATTGCTGGTATGTTTGCTTTAATTAACTACAAATTAAAAATGTTACAAAATCAAAGAGTAGCTGCACCTGCAGGAGACTTTGATGATGAAGATGAGGAGGATATTTAAGATGGAAAAGAAACTATCTAAAAAAACATTAACTAAATCCTTCCACAATTGGTATTATGGAAACTTAACATGCTTCTCTCAAGAACATATGCAAACTTTTGGTTATCTATGCTCTATGTTACCAGTAGTAGAAGAACTTTATGATAAAAAAGAAGATCAAGCAAGATCAATGAAAACATACACTGCTTTCTTTAATACAGAACCTCAACTTGGTACTGTTATTGTTGGGATGACAGCTGGGTTAGAAGAAGCACGTGCCAACGGAACAGAAGATGTTGATGATGAAACAATCAACGGTTTAAGAGCTGGTTTAATGGGACCAATCGCCGGTATTGGGGATTCCCTAGTTGTAGGAACAGTTATTCCTATTTTACTTGGTATTGCTTTAGGTATGTCTACAGGTGGTTCTCCTCTTGGAGCTATCATGTACATAATCGTATGGAACTTATTTGCTTACTTTGGAATGAAATTCTTATATTTCAAAGGATATGAATTAGGTGGAAAAGCGGTTGATTTCTTAGTTGGTCCTCAAGGGGAAGCTTTAAGAGAATCAGTAACAATGTTAGGTGGTATTGTTATCGGTGCTGTATCAGCAACATGGATTTCAGTAACAACTTCATTTACGATGACAGCAGCTGGAGCTAAAAAACCTTTCTTAGATTTACAAAAAACATTAGATGGTGTTTATCCAGGATTATTAACAGCTGTCTTTGTTGTTGGATGTTGGTATTTATTATCTAAAAAGAAAATGTCACCAATTAAAGTAATGTTATTATTAGTTGTTGTTGCCTTTATTGGTGTATTTGTTGGATTCTTCAATCCAGGATTATCTTATTAAAAGGAGAAAAAAGATGAATAGTCAAGAAAAACAAGGATATATAGATGAAATTAACTATCAAAAGAAAATGATTCATAATCTTATAAAATGGTTACGCAATTTGTTCTTCCTTTCCTCTCTGGGAGTCTTATTGATGTATTATTTTTCAAATATCCTATTTATAAAAATCTTTGCAATCATATTAATAATAATATCTATATTAGCGATTATCCTTGTTGGAAAGGCTATTTACAGTGGTAAGAAAAACATAAATAAAATTGTTGATCAGTTTTCCTTCAAATATAAAAACTCTCTATAACTCATACAAAAAACCGCTTAGGCGGTTTTTATGTTATACTTTGTTTGGTGATATTATGATAACAAATAAAATCAATACAATTTTAAATAACAGTCAACAAGATGATATCGATTATACGATTTGTAACTATATTAAAATGAATTTAAAAGAAGTTGCTTTTATGTCCATTGAAGAACTTGCTAGAAAAAGCTATGTTTCAAAAGCGAAGATTTCTAAATTTATCAAAAAATTTTAGCTGGTTTGAAATTAGGGGCTTTTTTGGTTTGAATTATCTTGAAACTTTTATTGGATAAGGGTTTGGGAGAATTTTTTATTTTTGCACCCAAATTTTTGCTTGCCTTCAAACCCCTTGATATACCTACACTTTTATAATTTTGGTATTGTCAAAAATTTCAATTTGGTGACTCATACCAAATTTTGTGTTTAATTTATTTAGTGATATAATACTCTGACAACAGAGTTTTAAATATATTAAAGTATAATAAAAGCCCTTTTGATAGAGAGCTTTTTTGCTTATATATAACCTTTAATAAAATCTATAATACAAAAGATAAAAAGCAAGGTATAAAAATTTAAAAGAAAGACAATGGAATAACAAAATTTAGATTAATTACCTTACTTTTTAATCTTATAATTTTTAGGGGGTATAGTAAGATAATTAATCTTTCATACCTCCTTGTTTATTATTTTTTATTAAAGGAGGAATGTTATTATGAAAAAATTTTTATATAAATTAATTAATGAATTAAATGATAATACAAAAAATTTTACCAAAGATGAATCATTAATAATTAAAGTAATTCAAGCTCTTGTAGGTTATGGATTATTTTTTAATTGTAATGGTCAAATAAAAGTAGCACTTTTATTTTTTGGCATAGCATTATTTATAGCATTACTTTATTCTTTATATGAACGTGATGCACTTAATTTTAGCAATATATTTGAAATTATAGTATTAATAATAGTAATGCCATGTGTAGTAGCTTTTTGTACTGCAATTACTTTACCAGAGCTAATACCTATCTTTGGAATAATGTGTTTATTTGCAATAATAAGCTATACTATTGCAGTTGCAATCAGTATTGCCTTTAGTCCATATTTACAATAATTAGGATTGGCTGTATTTATAATATATTCCATTGTTCAAAGAGATGTTGAAACATCTCTTTTTCTTATTATGATTTAAAATAACAAACTACAAAATAAAAACCTTAACTAATTCTGTTAAGGTTCTTTTTAAAAGTTAGGAATTTATTAGTTTCATTTACTTTAACCAATTTAATTATTAATAGTTTCCATTTGAAGCTTCATTTAATGTGTCTTCAATTTTTTTGTTTGATTGATTAGTAGCAGTTTTACCAGTAGTAACAAATTTAGCAACAGCAACTAATCCTGCTAATAAGATAATACCTGCAACTACAACAACTTCAATTGAAACATAACCAGCTTTTTCTAATAATTTTTTCATCAATATGAATCCTCCTATAATTTTGAATATTTTGTTCTTTTGAACAATACATCATAAGTTAGAAATATTACAAAAAGTTGGTTCTACAATCCAAATAGGGGGGGTAAGACCTCTTGATTTTGTTCTTAAATTTTAAGAAATATTTTTAATTATGAGTCACCAATTTCACATCAAAAAAACACTAATTTTATCATTAGTGACTTCAAAGTGTGTATCCAGTAAGCTTTTTGCAAAAAGCCCCTAATTTTTAACCAGCTAAAAAAAATTAGGTTATGATAATTATATTGCCTTTAAAGATGATTGTTTATTAGAATTAGAAATTAGAAAACAAGTCACAAATACCAACTATTTTCTTACAAAGAAGCACCTTCATGATTCACTATCTTGGATTGAAAAGAATTTAATGAAGATTGAACAAAGTCAAATCGATTACTTTGTAAGAAAAATAAAAGAAGCTAAGCATATTTATCTTTATGGAGTTGCTTATTCACATTTACTTTGTCAATATGTTCAATATGAAGGAGATCTTTTTCAAAAAGATATTCTTGTTTTAGATGAAAATGAAGTATCTATTGATCAATTAAAAGAGGATGATTTATTGATTGTTATTGGTGTAGAAGAAGATGCTTTAAGTAAACAATCTTCACGTTGTTTACGAAAGCTTTTAAGAAATCAAGGAAATAAACTTTTGCTTTCAACACAATTAATTGATCAAACGATGTTGAAATATTTTCAAGGAACTCTACTTGTATCTATAGATCATTTAGAAATGAAAGAAAGAAGACTTCTTTTTCGTTATTTAATAGATATGTTAGTATCACGCTACTTTGAATTAGAATGTGCTTAAGGCACATTTTTTTCATCTTGTCAAGAAAGTTTATGAAATATAAAAAAGAAAAGAAATTTAATTATTTTAAAGTAAAGTAATCCATAAGGAGGAAAGAAAAATGAATTTTAAAGATAAAGTGGTTATAATTACCGGAGGAACAAGTGGTATTGGAAAGCAAGCAGCGATTGCTTTTTCAAAGCAAGGTGCAAAAGTTGTGGCTTTAACTGTTGATCGTAAAGAAGTGTGTGAGCAAGCAATAAAAGAAATAGGAAATGATGCTTTTTATATTCACTGTGATGTATCTAAAGAAGAAGATGTAAAAAAAGCTATTGAAGAAGTTGTTTTAAAATATGGACGTCTTGATTGTGCATTTAATAATGCGGGTATTGGACCAGATGGGGTACGTATGCCTTATGAATCATTAACAGAAATTTCTGAAAAAACATGGGATTTAGTAGTTGATGTGGATATGAAAGGTGTTTTTCTTTGTTTAAAATATGAATTATTACAAATGCAAAAACAAGGTTTTGGCGCAATTGTTAATACGGCTTCTATTGGTGGATATAAAATGGCACCTGGATTTGCTGCTTATGGTCCAGCTAAAGCAGCAGTTATTGCTTTAACAGAAATGGCGGCTTTAGAAAACGCGGCATTTGGTATTCGTGTCAATGCCATTTGTCCAGGTCCAACCATGGGAACAGAACTGACCAAAAATTCACTTTCTACTAATCCTCGTGAAGAAGCAATGTTGAAAGAACATGTGATTCCTATGAAAAAACTAGCAACGACTCAAGAAGTCGTAAACGCTGTCTTATGGTTAAGTAGTGAAGAAGCAAGTCATACAACAGGACAAAAAATATTTATAGATGGTGGAATGCATATTGCATAGAAGGGAGAAAAAGATGATTAAACATGTATCGGTATTTACTTTAAAAGATAAAAATGAAATTAAACATTTTGTAGAAATGTTAGAAGAAGTTGGTAAAAAATGTCCTTTGATTATTAAAAGTGAAGTAGGGGTAAATATGAGTGAACAACAATCTGTGGGACCTCATTTCGGTGATGTGATTCAAATTGTTGAATTTTCTAATAGGATAGACTTACAAAAATATCCTCAATCAAAGGAACATCAAAAGCTGTTAACGGATGGCCCAGAAATGGAAACTGTTACCGCAATAGATTATATAATTTAAGCATTCATTCATATATTAAAGAGCATTCATTCAAAATAGTGCTCTTTTTTTCATTTTACATTCATTTTTATGATTAAACAGTCAAAATATAATTGACTTTATGATTGAACGGTCATATAATGAACGCATAAGAGGTGATCAGTATGGATAATCAACGCCATCAAATTATTTTAAATGAATTAGATAAAAAAGGAAATGTGACTGTAGCTTCCCTTGTTGAACTTACAGGAGCGAGTGAATCAAGTATACGACGAGATTTAGTAGAACTTGATCATCAAGGATTCTTAAAAAGAGTTCATGGGGGTGCAACCCTTATTCCTAAGGTAACACAAACGATTGAAGATCCATTAGGAAAAAGACAATTATTAAATGCTGATGAAAAGAAAAAAATTGCAAAGTATGCAGCAGGAATGATTGAAGCCAATGATGTGGTTTATTTAGATGCAGGTTCGTCAATTTTAGAGTTGATTGAATATTTAGATCAAAAAGAAGCACACTATATTACTAATGGTTTAATGCAAGCTCAACAATTGACCCTTAAAGGATTTCATGTAGTATGTCTTGGTGGAGAAGTGAGAAATATTACAGGGGCATGTGTGGGTGCTAGTACGATGAAGTCATTAAGCCGTTATCATTTCTCTAAAGGTTTCTTTGGAACAAATGGAATTGATTTAATGAACGGTTTTACGACACCAGATAGTGAAGAAGCTGCTATTAAGGAATTGGCTATGGAACGTTGTCAAATGAGTTATGTTTTATCGGATCATAGTAAATTTAATAAGGTATATCATGTGACCTTTGGTCAAATAAATGATGCGGTGATTATTACAGATCATTGTGAAAAAGAAATTAAAGAACAAGCGACAGTTGTGGAGGTTAGAGATTAATGATTTATACAATTACTTTTAATCCATCTTTGGATTATATTATGCATGTTGATTGTTTTGAAGAAGGGGAAACAAACCGTTCAAAGCAAGAAGAAATTTATCCTGGAGGAAAAGGATTTAATGTTTCAACAATTTTAAGTCGTTTGAATCTTGAAACAACAGCTTTAGGGTTTGTTGCAGGATTTACAGGTGAAGAAATTGTTAAAGAATTAAAAGAAAGAGGATTTACTTGTGATTTATGTCAGTTAGAAAGTGGTCTTTCAAGAATTAATGTGAAGATGAAAGGGGCTAAAGAAACTGAAATTAATGGAAGTGGTCCAGATATTCCTCAAGAAAAAATAGATGAGTTATTTGAAAAATTAGATCATTTAAAAGAAAACGACACATTAGTTCTTGCAGGAAGTATTCCTTCTTCTTTACCTGATGATATTTATGAAAAAATTATGAAAAAACTTGATCAACAAGGAATTAAAATCATTGTTGACGCAACTAATGATTTATTAAAGAAAGTATTACCTTATCATCCTTTCTTAATTAAACCAAATCATCGTGAATTAGAAGAATTATTCAATGTTAAAATTGAAAATAAAGAAGATCTAATTCATTATGCTCGAAAACTTCAAGAACAAGGAGCTATTAATGTTCTTGTTTCCCTTGGAAAAGATGGCGCTATTTTAGTAAGTGAAGACACACATGTTTATTATTGTGCAGGGGCTAAAGGAAAACTTTTAAATAGTGTTGGTAGTGGAGATAGTATGGTTGCTGGATTCATTGCTGGATATTTAAAGGATAAAAAATATGATGAAGCTTTAAAATTAGGAAGTGCTTGTGGCGGAGCAACAGCATTTAGTGAAGATCTTGCCGAAGCTTCCATGATTCAAGAAGTCTATAAACAATTACAAGTGGAGGAACTATAAATGAAAATCTTAGATTTATAAAAAAATGTTTCGATTGATGTTAATGCTACATGTTCAAATAAAGATGAAGCCATTGATACATTAGTTTCATTGATGGCAAAGCAAGGAAACTTAAATGATCAAGATGTTTATAAACAAGGAATTTATGCTCGCGAAGAATTAAGTACAACAGGAATTGGGGAAGGAATTGCTATTCCTCATGCTCAAAGTGAAGCTGTAAATGCCCCAGGACTTGCAGCAATGGTTGTTAAAGACGGTGTCGATTATCAATCTTTAGATAATCAACCGGCAAAACTTTTCTTTATGATTGCTGTTCCTAAAACAGGTGGAAACGAGCATCTACAAATTCTTGCTATGTTATCGAAAATGTTGATGGATACAGACTTTAAAGATTCTTTAATTAACGCACAAAGTGTAGAAGAATTTATGGATTTAATCAATCAAAAAGAAGCAGCACAAAAAGCAAAAGAAGAAAAAGAAGAAGCACAAAAAGAATTTACAGGAACTTATTGTTTGCTGGCAGTAACTGCTTGTCCTACAGGTATTGCTCATACGTATATGGCGGCTGAAGCTTTAGAAGAAAAAGCAAAACAAATGGGAATTACCATTAAAGTTGAAACAGATGGTAGTGGTGGTACGAAAAATGTCCCAACTCTAAAAGAAATTGAAGAATGTGAAGCGATTATTGTTGCAGCGGATAAAAATGTTGAAATGGCTCGTTTTAATGGAAAACCAGTGATTCAAGTTAAAGTGGCAGATGGGATCAATAAAGCAGAAGAGTTAATCAATGAAGCCTTAAGTGGAAATGCCCCCCCAATTTATCATGCAGATCACATATCAACAACTGTTGAAAGTGAAAATGATGAAAGTGTTGGTCGTCAAATTTATAAACACTTAATGAATGATGTTAGTCATATGTTACCATTTGTTATTGGTGTTATTTCAAATCCTTTAGGATATTTATTTGCCTTAGCTATTGGTTCAGTTGTAGGAATGTTTGGTTTAGCGTTATTAAAGAAACCATTAAAATAATATATGAGATTCTAGGTATTTCTATCTAGAATCTTTTTGTATGTTTTTTCTTTTTTTATCAATACTTTAAAAGAAAGGAGATATTATGAAAAAAGAAGAAACAATGTTATTATTACAAGAATGTGATGCTGGTTTAAAAATGGCCATTTCTTCAATTGATGAAGTATTAGATACGATTCAAAACCAAGAATTTAAACAATTAAGTATTGATATTAAAAATCGTCATCAAAAATTAAAAGAAGAAGTTGATTATTTACTTAAAAAATACGAAATAAAAGAAAAGGAAGCTTCTTTAATGGCTAAAAGTATGTCTTGGATGAAGATGAATTTTAAAATTGCAATGGATCATGAAGATTCAACAGTAGCTTCCTTGCTTTTTCAAGGATGTGCTATGGGTGTAGAATCTTTGTATCATTATCTTCATGTTTATCAAGAAGCACATTCTAAAATAAAAGATATTGCTTTAAAATTGATAAAAATTGAAGAAGATTATAGTGAACAATTAAAGAACTATTTATGAAGCCCAAAAGGGGCTTCTTTTTACATTAAATATCTTCCTTTTCTTCATATTCTAGTGATTTTATTAAAGCAGATTTTAAAAATTCATATTCTTTAAATATTTCCTTATTTGATCTATCAGATACATCTATGCTTGAAATCAAATTATTAAATTCTGTGATTTTGTTTGCAATGGTAGTAGCCGGTATGATTCCAGTTTCAGAAACATTTCTATTCAATTCATGTTTTGATAATATAATCCTTATTTTATCACTCAACTTTTGATGGTATTTTGTTGGTTTCCAAACAAACTTATACTTATTTGCATCAGCTTCAAACTTACTGCCGTCTAAAAAAGCTGTATTAAAATCTATACCACATTTATCTCTAATAGCACTAGTTATCTTACTGAATAGATTATCACGGTTTGGAACAATAAACCCATTATAGAATTTACCAATAGAAGTATGCGAAGGGATAGCACCATCCATAATATTTATAGCTCTTAGATCAAATTTACAAAAAGTTTCCATATCTCTCAATGAGGTATGTCTAAATGCATACGCATAAGCAATTAAAACTATTAGCTTATGTCTGTCAATTAAAGGTCTGCCACCTTTGGGATATTCTTTTGAATAAACATCATCTATTAAATCGAATACTCCAGATTTCTTAAAGATATTAAATAATTTATCTATTTTTTCCATTTCCTTCGCTCCAATAGCATAGGAAGGTATAAAAAATACATTACGTGTGATAGAATACATATGTAATTTATTATGTGAACAGTAATATATTACCAAAAAAGTAGCTCCAGGTTCGATTCCTCGAGCTGTTTTTTATTTATGACAAATGTCATGGCAGGAATGATATTTGTCAATTTTTTTATGATTTTTGTCACTTAAAAGTCGTGATTGAAGACACGTTGCAAGTGCTTTCATATTTAGTATGCTTATGGTGTAAGCGATTACACATATAAGAAAGAAAGGAGAAAATATATGGGGAAGATAATAAAGAAAAGCTTTTGTTTATTGTTATCTTGCTTCTTATTTGTAACTACTTTTGGATTACCAACACTTACGGTATTAGCAGAAAGTGATACCAGTGAAGTTTCAGAAGTAGTGCCGGAAGGAACATTTAAAGAACAAAACACGACTTCTTTATCAAATTATGTTTCGAAAAGTGCAAATGGAAGTATTAATAGCGATCAAGGAAAAGTGACTCTTTCTAAGTTAGGAGGAGATCATCATGCGATTGCTGATTTAGATGTGATGTATAAAAGCTTTGTTTACGAAGCAGATGTGGTATTGAAAGATTATGAAACAGGGGGAGCTGTTGGATTATCATTATACCGTAACAAAGACAATGTCACACAAGATGGATGGTTTGGTGCAAACTATATTTTAGATGAAGGACGTATGCGTTTCTTCCGTGTGAATGCAGCAGCAGGACTTGTGGACAATGGAGCAGATATTAAAGGGTTAGATGGTAGTAACCATTTACGTTTAGAAGTGAATGAAAAAGGTGAATACCAATATACCATTTCCAATGCGATACAAGAACAAACCATTTCAGGAACTATTGATGGTTGGTATGGAGCTTATTTAGGGTTGTTAACATTTAACGCGGAAGCGGAATTTTCAAATGTGAAAGTAACTAATTTAAGTGGAGAAACACCTTTATATTTTAATGCAGAACAAACAAATGTATCCAATACGAATGGTGATCATGGAGTTTATTTAGAAGCATTAAAAGGGCGTTTATTAAAGAATTTCAGTTTTGAAACGGATGCGAGAGTTACAGGAAATGTGGGAGAAGGTTCTGGAGCATTATTGTTAGGTTATGATGAAAGTAATCCAACATCTTTATGGACAGGAATCAACTTCCATAAAAATGCGAATGTAACTAAGATTTTTGGATCTCAAACAGAAGCACATGATCATAGTGCAGATGATTTTGATATGGATAATAATATTCATTTATATGTTTCTGTGAATGATGCTGGTGATGTTGTGTATCGTGCCATTGATAGTGATGGAACAGTCAATCAAGGAACATCCAAAATTAGTAATTGGAATGGTGCTTATTTAGGATTATTAACATTCAGTTCAGAAGTTAATTTTTATAATACAAGAGTTGTTAATTTCGATGGTGGATTAGACAATACAGGTTCTTTATTTGTGAGTGATCTAAGCGGATTACAAGCAAAATCAGGAAACTGGAGCACTGATTATAATGGATTAAAAGGAAGTATTGATAGTGATGGTGATGCGATTTTATTAAGTGATACTACTGCTGGAGATTGTGTTTATGAAACAGATGTAAAATTTAATGAAAAACGTGGAGCAGCATCTTTGATTATTCACTCCGATAGTGATGATATGAGTAATCGTCATATGTATGTAGCAAATTTAAATGGACAAACAGGAGAAGCTCGTTTGTTTAAGTTTGAACAGTCAAGAGGAGCGAATGGGGTTTATAATAATGCAACACTTGATCTAGCAAATTCAAAAGTGATTTCATTAAATGATAAAAATGAATATCATTTAAAGGTAGTATCAATCGGAAAACACTTTGTTTACTATATCAATGGTGAATTAGTAATCAATACTGCAGATTATACAGCTGATAGTGTTAGTGCAGAAACAGTAAAAGCACACCATGGACAAAATGATGCTATTTTAGAAGGAAAAATGGGATTGATGACTTGGAATGGCAATGTTTCTTACCAAAATGTAAAGGTTACAACCATTGATGATAGTAATACTCCTCAATTAGATAATTTAACCATTGCGAATGCATCTAAAGATATTGATAAACAAATTGCATTTATGAAAGGTCAATATGTTTATTTAGGATATGTAAAAAATAATGTAGGAAGTGTTTCATTGAATGCAGTTTCTCATAATGGAAGTAAAGTTACCGTAACAAATGCGATTGGCGAAGAATGTGATATTAATAATCTTCCTGTTTCTTTAGGAGAAAACATTTATACTCTTGAAGTAAGAAATGGAAATGCGAAAGTGGTTTATAAAGTGCAATTGCACCGTTGTCAACCAGATGCTACTTATTACAATGAAGATTATCGTGGACAGTATCACTATTCCGTAAAAGATGGATGGGGAAATGACCCTAATGGAATGGTTTACTACAAAGGTGTTTACCACTTGTTCTATCAATTCTATGATGCACCTACTTGGGGACCAATGCATTGGGGACATGCGACAAGTAAGGATCTAATTCATTGGGAAGAACAACCAATTGCGCTTTATCCTGATGAATATGGAACTATGTATTCTGGATGTGCTGTCATTGCAGATCATGACACTGCACCTGGTGTATTTGCACAAGGAGAAGAAGGAATTGTTTTATTAATTACTACGAATGGAACTAATGGTGGTGATGGACAACGTATCATCATGGCATATAGTAAAGATGGTAAGACTTGGCAGAAAAAAGAAGATGCGAAAGTCATTTTAGATTGGACAGAAGATGATTCTGATACATTAACAGAACACAAATCTGCATTCCGTGATCCAAAAGTATTCCGCTATGATAATAAATGGTTCATGGTCGTAGCAGGAGGACCATTACGTATTTATTCTTCTGATAACTTAATTGATTGGTCATTAGAAAGTGCATATCGTGATTTACATACCGAATGTCCAGACTTGTATCCAATCCAATATAGTGAAAGTGATGGAACAATCACAACCAAATGGGTATTAGACCGAGGTGGTCGTTACTATAAAGTTGGTGACTTTAGAAAAGTTGATGGAAAATATCGTTATATTCCAGATAATAACTATGTAGCAGCTTGGTATAAAGATGAAGATCCAAATGATTTGAACCGTGTTACTAATTATAAAGGAGATTCTTCTTGGGAAAATGGTACTTTAGTAGATGGAATTATGAACTTTGGTTCTGATTACTATGCAGCAATGACATATTATGTACAAGATTTTGGTACCAAAGACAATGTGACAGTACCACGTTTAATTGCAATCAACTGGATGAATACTTGGGATGATTATTGCACGGTCGTTGCGAATAAGACAGGAAATGAAGTATTTAATGGTACTTACAATTTACAAGTCGAATTAGGATTAGTAAAAGATGAAAATGGTAACTATTTGTTAAAACAAACACCAATCAAAGAATATGAAAGCTTACGTCAAACAGCTAATTTTGATGGAACAGTAGAAGTAACACCAGACAATACTTTATTTGATGATTTCAATCAAAGTTCTTATGAAATTGTTGCAAACTTTAAACCAAAAGCAGGAACAAGCGAAGTAGGATTTAATGTTCGTGTGGGAGATGGACAAAAAACAGTAGTAAAATATAACTTTGATACAGAAACAATTTCCATTGATCGTAGTCAATCAGGAATTTTATTAAGTAGCAAATTTGCGCAAGTACACTCTCAAAATAATGTGACTAAAAATGCAGATGGAAGCATTGATTTACATTTATATGTGGATCGTTCTAGTGTAGAAGTTTATAGCGCTAATGATACAGTAAGTGGTGCAGATCAAATCTTCCCTAATGCGACAAGCAATGGTTTACAAGTATTTAGTGTTGGTGGAAATGCTACTGCTGATATTACAATTTATCCATTAGCTACGATTTGGGATAAAGAAACACCAAGTGAACCAACCGCAATCAATGCGAATAAGAAGAACTTAGATATGTATGTAGGTGATCAAGAAACCGTATCTGTATGGGCTTCTCCAGTTGATTTTGTTGGTGATGTTGATCTTCAAGCTACTTGTGATAATGATGATGTTGTAGGTGTAGCAATGGAAAAAGATAAAGTAATGATTACTGCGAAAGCAAAAGGCAAAGCAACCATTACTGTAACAAGTAAAAAATATCCTAATTTATCTACAACAATTGATGTAAATGTAAGAAATAATAACTTTAATACTAATATCAAAGATTTTGTCAATGTAAATGGCAATTGGTATATTGATGATGAAGAATTAATTGTTTCTAATACAGGTGCTAATGATATCTATATGGGAAATGAAGCAATGCATCAACCAGGTTATATCGTAGAAGCAGATATGAAGTTTACCAAAGGATTAATTAACTTATTTATTGCTTCTTCTAGTACAAATCCATTTGCGGATGGTGGAGCATATTCTGTTCAATTAGATGGTGATGTGGTTCGTTTATTCCGTTTTGGTGTTGATGGTGATATCGCATCAACGGCAACTGGAATTGCGATGAATGATGGTAACTATCATCATGTAAAAGTAATTAAATCAGCAAATAAGATTGCGGTTTTGATTGATGGAACTGAAGTTTGTAGTAAAGAATTAGATGCTAGTACATTAGCTTCTTATTTCACAAAAAATGCTTATGTTGGTCTTGGTTTATGGGATGGCGATTTAAGTGTGAAAAACTTTATCGTAACTCAAGATGCAGATTATAGTAAGGTAGATGCGGCTATCGCAAGTCAACCAAACAATTTAAGTGATTATGTACAAGATAGTGTTGATGCATTAAAAGATGCTATTGCATCTGTAGTAAAAGATAAAGATATCACAGAACAAGATGTTGTTGATGCTTATGCACAAGCTATCTTAGATGCGATCAAAGCATTACAGTACAAACCAGCTGATTATACTAAAGTAGATGAAGCAAAAGCAAAAGTACCTAGTGATTTAAGTAGCTATACAGAAGAATCAGTAAAAGCATTAGAAGATGCGCTTAATGCGGTTGAAGCAGATAAGAATATTACAGAACAAACATCCGTAGATGCTTATGCAGAAGCAATCGAAAAAGCACTTAACTCATTAACATATAAACCAGCGGATTATACTAAGGTAGATGAAGCAAAAGCTAAAGTACCAAGTGATTTAAGTATCTATACAGATGAAACAGTAAAAGCCTTAAAAAATGCACTTGCATTAGTAGAAGAAGGAAAGAATGTTACGGAACAAACAACAGTAGATGGTTATGCAGATGCAATCAATAAAGCTATTGAAGGACTTGTAAAGAAAAATATTTCTTATAAAGTTATTGAAG
>ERZ812616.2301-NODE-2301-length-16916-cov-3.198683_pt1 | contig 16916 bp, 16 predicted proteins | sample MGYA00376249_ERZ812616 | MGnify/ENA primary metagenome ERZ812616 (study PRJEB26924, sample SAMEA4378265) | human gut metagenome | biome: human gut; feature: human-associated habitat; material: faeces | place: China | collected 2013 ... | reverse complement strand
GTAAAAGCGTATATCAACTGGTATTGGATCACGGCATCCTGACAAAGGAACAGCTGGATACGATCTTAAGTCCGGAAAATATGATCCATCCTGTGAAGCTGGACATTCATCCTGCCAAATAAACAATCGTTTCGATTTACTATAATCTAAAAAGAGGTGTATCAGGATATATCCAGGTACACCTCTTTTATTAATTTCCATCTTTCTTATTCTCCCGTCCTATAGTACATCCGGATCAAATTAGGTATTATTTGAAATTTATATCAGCCTTACGGGCTTGAGAATGCTGAAATTGCCGCTTAATCGCATACAATACGCCATCTTTGATAAATTTCGCACCGGTCTGTTTGAACCAGAAAGAGACTCCATTTTCCACACAGACGTCGTGCAAGGCCATCACCCAATCGAAATCACATGGACGGGCTTCAATGCCGGACTCGCCACCCACAACCACCTGCTCAACCCATCCGCCGATATGATAGGGACGTAGATCTATCGCTCCCAGTAAAGGTTCACAAATAATGACTTTATGCCTGATCGGAGCCGCTTTATAAATAGGCAGGCGGTAATCGGCACATTCCTGGTTCTCGATCGTGCAACAGATTGTGACGTTCGCATATCCTTCCCCCCAATCGCCTGGCATACAAGGAGAAAAACGATCGATCCGCTTGGTAATCATCATAAATTCAAGATCACTTCGTTCCCACATCATCCTCCATGCTTCAGCGCGCCAACCGTCGGCATCCGAAAAAGTATTTATACGCAAAGGTAACACAAAAGGGCAGATACCGGCAAAAAGAAGCCGAACGATTACGCATCCGGCTAATTATCTGTTTTCAATGATTGCAAACTTTCGTTATGTCAACCGTAAAACCATCATTCAACGGCATGAATTTCCCTTTTTCCTTCAGGAACTCTATCAGGTCATCGACACTCATATATTCTGCCGAGCAGGCATAAAAACGCTGAGTTTCACCGAACCGATCAATGATAGCCGCCCTTAAAGAGGCTTCCGAGTAACTGTTGCCTTCCATCATATGAAGGACTTCATGAGCATGTAACTGTTCCATAGTCTGATTATTTAATTATTTGGAACAAAGATACAGGATATATATATCTTAAAATGTAACATATGTGACAGTCGCGGATTCAGCCTTTATTTTTTAAACAATACGATACACAAATCGCTTATATAATCATAGAAACATATTTATAATTAAGATTATGAGAGAGATGAAGAAATGGGGAATAGCATTGCTGGCAATTACCGCAAGTGCAGGATTTAATCCATCGGACGCCTGTACAAGAGTGGTTTACGAGGGAAAGGACAATACAATACTGACAGGCCGCACAATGGACTGGAAAGAAGATACTCATAGCAACCTCTGGATATTTCCACGAGGCATGAAACGCAATGGAGAAATAGGTAAAAATCCACTTGAATGGACTTCAAAATACGGAAGCGTAGTAACTTCCGCCTATGATATTTGCAGCACAGACGGAATGAACGAAAAAGGATTGGTAGCTAACCTGCTCTGGCTGGCTGAGTCGGAATATCCACAGTGGGACGGTAAAAAACCGGGACTTTCCATTGCCGCTTGGGTGCAATACATGCTGGATAATTTTGCAACGGTAAATGATGCGGTCGCCTTTGTGGAAAAGGGAACATTCGAAGTAGTTTCGGACATGATGCCCGACGGCACACGGATGGCAACGTTGCACCTGTCGATATCCGACACAGAGGGAGATAATGCAATCTTTGAATACATAAACGGGAAATTGAATATCCATCACAGCAAATCGTACCAGGTGATGACCAACTCACCGGTGTTCGACCAGCAACTGGCCCTCGACGATTATTGGAAAAATATCGGAGGAACGACTTTCCTACCGGGAACAAACCGGGCAGCGGATCGTTTTGTAAGGGCGTCGTTCTATATCAATGCCATACCGAAGGTAGACGACACACGCATGGCCGTAGCCAGTGTATTCAGCGTAATCCGTAACACATCTGTTCCATTGGGTATCACGACACCCGACCAACCGAATATATCATCCACGCGATGGAGAACTGTTTCCGATCAGAAAAACAAGGTCTATTACTTTGAGTCGACTACTTATCCGAATATCTTCTGGGTAGATTTCAAAGATGTGGATTTTTCAGCAAACGCACCAGTCAAAAAACTCGACCTGCTGCATGGTAAAACATACGCCGGTAACACGGCCGATCAGTTCGTGGCCACTCAGCCGTTCAAATTCTTAGGAGTTCATTAAGAGCTCCTTTTTTTATATACAGACTCTGGGGTTATGCTGAGCAAAGCTTTGTCCGCAAATCATTTTGATAGGCATCCATAAACTTCTCCAAATCGAAAAAAAGGTAAGAGAGTACTTTCAGGAAGGGGTTTTTCATCCGGATGGTTTCGGTCGATGTGAAATGAGTACCACCTGTACTTGTTTCCTCCAGTTCTCCTTTCCAATGTCCGGTAAATCCATTCGCCTTGATAATATCGAATTCATAAAGCGAAAAAGGTTCTTTGCGGGTAGTTTTGAAACGAATGACGGAGCCGTTTTTGGCGATCTCGTCCCAGACTTCTATTCCATCCTGGCTTTCAAGGATAATTATTTCTTCCAGGTCGCTACGGTAACCATAATCGACATTGTTGATAAGCACGTTATAGACTTTTTCGGGTGACGCATTATAAAAGCATTGCCGGGAGCCGACTCTTTCGCCCGGTAGCAAAAGACCGGTTATAAGTACTAATACAATAATCCCCACTACAACAATAAGAAAGTAAATCAACATAGCCATCTTTTTATATTTTATTCTTCGCATAAAGTAAAGCACACAAATTGTTTCTTTTTCAGGTTCACCGCTTCGATTTCAAGCGGTCTCAAACAAATCATAATCACCTGAATATCTGATCGTTTACAAAAGTAACCAATTTAAATCAATAAAGAAAAATTATATCCTTAAAACAGCCTTCCCATCCGACAGCAAACCAAGAACACGTTGCCGGTCATATAAATTTAAAAGGAGGCTGGAACGGTAAAATGAAAAAGAGGTGAGAGGGAATGTATATAAAAAATTAAAGCCTGTCTCACGACAAGCCCTAACCAACTTTGTTAACCTTAAATCTAATACTATTATGAAAAAACCACAGTACAAAGATACTGTTGCAAAGAGGTTTTGTCAAGCTTTTTCAGGCCAATATTTGTTAAGTTTGAAGGGCTGTATCGCCAAAAAGTGTTAGTGAAGATAAAACTTTATACAATACAGGCAAAAACTGCTAATTTTAACAATTAAAGAGTGCTTTTTCCTGCCAAAAAGAACACCCTCCCGACTAAAGTACCAACTCCGAGAATAACTTTTCGAACGTAGCTTCCAGATCTTCCGAAAATCCCGGATGCGGACGTGAAGTTTGTATCGAAGAACTGCGTACGGCTGTCAGCCAACGGAACCGTTCGGGAATATCCATCGCGGCGATCGGACCGCCCTCTTTTGTCCCGGAACAGATATGGTCGAATACTTTCAGGCTGGCGTATAACGACTCCATATCCAGCTCGGAAGAGAATAGGCGAATCTTCTTTTCGTCCACCAGATAGCGCGCTTTTATATACTTAGCCCGTTTAGAGAACAGGATAATACCCACGTTGATAAACTCCTCACGTTCCACCCGGGGAACAAAGCGGATTACGGCGTATTCATATAAGTGCTTTCCTTGCATGTTGCGCTTCTTTTATAAATGTATCTGAATGGGCGATCCTTTCGTTTAAAAACTCCCTGTATATTTCCTTTATCTCCTGCGGCGTGCCGGGACTGTCGTTCCATTGCAACCAGTCATCGGGAATCAGTTCGACGATCTCCTGTATTTTTTGCGGTGTCAACAGACATTTAAATTCGGCATCGACCTCTTCCAACAAGGAAGCTTCAGGCAATAACGCATGATCCTTAACCTGGACAAACGGGCTTAAGGCATGCTTGTGCCAGTTCGACCATGAATAATGGAAATAGAGCGAGGCACCATGATCGATCAGCCATAATTCCTTGTGCCACATCAGCATATTGGTATTACGCGTGGTACGATCTACGTTAGTCAGCAAGGCATCGAGCCAGACAATTTGCGAAGCAGTTTTCGCACCGGCTTTATTCACGACAGGATCGTAGGTCAGTGCACCCGACAGGAAATGGAGCCCGAGGTTCAGTCCGCGACTGGCCTGCAAAAGGTCTTGTATCTCCTCATCCCCCTCGGTACGACCGAAAGCCTCGTCGAGGTTCAAAAAGACCAGTTCGGGCACACGGAAACCCAACGCACGTGCTATTTCGCCACCGACCAATTCGGCGATCAGGGCTTTCGTTCCATGACCGGCTCCCCTGAACTTAACAACATATTTATATCCGTCGTCAGCCTCTGCCAGCGCAGGCAACGAGCCGCCTTCGCGTAAAGGCATGATATATCTGACTACATTCGCTGTTCGCAATTCCATATTCAAAATGCTTTTGACAAAGATAAAGATAGTTCCGGTTCACACAAAAAGAAACAGGCAACATCTCTTAAACAAAATAAACAGGTAGTTGTTCTAATTTCATAGGCGTTATCGGATTATACAGGCTATAAAATCATTGGCGTATGTCGCATTCTTCACATCATTTATTAAGAAGCCGGGAGGAAGAGCGGGCTTCCGTTTCTTACTCGGAATTGTTGTTCGATCTGATTTATGTTTTTGCGGTCACACAACTCTCGCACTACCTGCTTCACCATCTGGACTGGCTGGGCTATTTACAGGAGATCATCCTTTGGTTTGCCGTCTGGCTAGCCTGGCAACACACCACCTGGGTGACAAACTGGTTCAACCCGGAGACACGTATTATCCGGCTACTCCTGTTTGTCCTGATGCTGATCGGCCTGGTGATGGCTTCTTCCATTCCCGAAGCCTACACAAGCCGGGGCTTGGTCTTTGCGGCTTGCTATGTAGGGATTCAGCTGGGCAGAACGATCGTTGTTGTATTCTTGCTGGATAAAAAGCACCATCTTTCCCCTAACTTCAAACGTATACTGGGCTGGTTCTGTATCTCCGCCATCTTCTGGATTGCCGGGGCATTCAACGAAGGTTATACGCGCATCCTGCTGTGGCTTGTAGCTGTCTTATGCGACTATACATCGCCGATGTTCGGCTTTTATCTGCCTGGACTCGGACGGTCTGTTTCAAGTAAGGAATGGACGATCGAAGGACAGCACCTGGCGGAAAGATGCCAATTGTTCGTTATTATTGCTTTTGGAGAAACCATCATGATGACAGGGGCTTCGCTCAGTGATTTTGAAGTATGGGATACCCCGATCATTTATGCGGCCATAATCTCCTTCACCAACAGCCTTGCGATGTGGTGGATTTATTTTGATGTCAGCAGCGAAGCCGGAAGCCGGAAGATCAAAAAAGTCTCCAACCCCGGTTTACTCGGGCTGAAATACCATTCGATCCATGTGGTGTTGGTCGGGGCACTAATCATCTGCGCAGTGGGCGACGAACTGGTGGTCAATCACCCATTGGGGGAAATGACAATAGGAGGTATCTTTGCGATGGTGGGCGGCCCGATCATTTACCTGATAAGCAACAGTGTTTATAAATGGATCACCTGCCAGAGGATTGCCTGGTCGCATGTGGTTGCAGTTGTCGTACTTGCAATCCTTATCCCATTCGCGCATCTTTTCAACCCGCTCCAGCTAAATGGGATAACAGCACTGATATTCATTGCTGTCGTCATCTATGAAACAGTTAAAAACAATCCACATTCAAATTCCTAAACCAACTTATAAACATTCCCCGGCAAACTCCTGATCCGTCCATTCATCTCCAACTCAAACAGAAGGGAAAACAGTTCCCGGACAGGTTGATTCAGAAGCAAAGCCAGACGGTCGATATGCATTTCGCCTTTCTCGCGGAGAAGGGCCAGGATCGCTTCTGTCCGGTCGCTTGCTTCAAAAAACAATTCAGCCTGTACAGGGACAGGCGTAGCTTTCTTCTCCACATCCCAACAAAGAGCGCTCACCAGATCGGCAGCAGAGGTTATCAATCCCGCTTTATTCTGACGGATCAGGGCATTACAACCTTTGGAATGGAGATCGCTTACCCGGCCCGGAAAGGCATAGACATCGCGGCCATAAGAAAAAGCAATATCAGCCGTAATCAGCGAACCTCCTTTCTCAGCAGATTCGATCACGATCGTAGCGTCTGCCAGCCCGGCAACAATCCTGTTGCGTTTGACAAAGTTTGGTTTATCGGGTTCCGTACCACTGGGAAAGTCGGACAACAATCCGCCACCCCGTTGTAACATCTCTACAGCAGTAGAACGGTGGGCCGGAGGATAAATACGGTCGAGTCCGTGAGCCAATACACCGACAGTCGGCAACCCGGTTCTGAGCGCACTGCGATGAGCACAAACATCGATGCCATAGGCAAGTCCGCTTACAATCAGAAGGTCAGGAAAGGATAACGATAGGGTTTGTACCAGTTCTTCCGTTACAGCCCTGCCATATTCCGTTGCGTGGCGCGTCCCGACAATGCTGATGATACGGACAGCATTGAGGTCGGCCGTTCCTTTATAATAAAAAAGTATAGGGGCATCGGAGCATTCCTTTAAACGTTTGGGATAGGTTTCATCTGTCAGATAGAAACAGGTGATCTGGTTCTTTTCAATAAAGGCTAACTCTCTTTCAGCCTGCAGAAGAACCTCCGGGCGTTTGATCTCGGCAGCCGTAAGGCTCCCGATGCCCGGTATCTTCTCCAGATTCTGCTTCTTTTCCGTAAAGACTGCCTCTGCATCGCCCAAGGCCTGCAGAAGCTGACGGGCCAGGATATCTCCCACCCCGTTTATCATAGTTAAGCCAATTTGGTAAATCTGTTTGTCGGTCATGATCTATATCATAGTTTATCTTGTATCCTTTTAAGCATTTCATCGAAGTATTCGCCCCGGGTCAGTTTCCCATCCTGTACAACAACAGATTCCACTTTCCCTTTCGTTGCCAGTGTGCCGTCGGAGGCCCGGTAAATATCCTGTTCAAAAACCAGTTTCACTCCTTTCTTATAGACATTCAGACAGGAAATATAACTGTCCCCACTCTTTAAGGAAGTCTTGAAGTCGATATCCACATGGGAAACAAACCCATCGACACCTTTGTCGTGCATCGCACCGAAGTTTTCTCCCAACGACTCAAGGAACTCATGACGGGTATGTTCCATATAATGCTGATAGTTGGCATTATTCACCACTCCTTGCAGGTCGCATTCATAGTCGCGTACCTTATCGGTCAGTTTAAAGATATACTCTTTCATTTATTTCAGTTCTTTGTTGTTATTATTTTCGGATACCATTTTATAGAGTCGGTCGGAAGGACGTACCTTCTCCGATACCTTGAAGGAGAAACGTTCGCCTTTGACTGTTTCCTCTACGGCTTGCAGGTCTACACGTATTTCGTCGATCGTCTGCATCACGGCACCTGTTGTCGGGCCGGTAATCAGAATCTCATCGCCCACCTTCAGCGTGCCTGATTCCATTTCGAATTCTGCCACACCGATGCCGCTGAAATATTTAATACCTTTTGCCACATATACCTTTTTCTTTGTCGAACCGGAACCGTATTTGCTGCTCCATTCGCCCAGGCGTTGTCCGAGGTAATAACCATCCCAGAAACCGCGGTTGAAGACACTCTTCAAACGTTCGTCCCAAGCGGCGATCTTCTCTTCATCGTACGTCCCGCTGCAATAAGCCTTGACGGCTTCCTTATAACATTCGGTGACGATGCGCACGTATTCGGGACCGCGGGCACGACCTTCGATCTTGAATACACGAACGCCTGCATCCATCATCTTGTTCATGAAATGGATCGTCTTCAGGTCTTTGGGCGACATGATGTACTGGTTCTCGATATCCAGTTCGATATTGCTGTCCTTATCTTTCACAGTATAGCCACGACGGCAGACCTGCATGCAAGCCCCACGGTTGGCGGAAGCATTCATTTCATGCAAACTCAGGTAGCATTTGCCGGATACGGCCATGCACAGAGCACCGTGTGCAAACATTTCGATACGGATGAGTTCACCCCGCGGCCCAACGATCTGCTGTTCGACAATCTGCCGGTAGATTTCGGAAACCTGTGTAAGATTCAGTTCGCGGGCCAATACAACGACATCCGCAAACTGGGCGTAAAACTTCAGTGCCTCCACATTCGATATATTCAACTGGGTAGAAAGATGCACTTCCTGTCCGATCCGGTTCGCATAGCTCATAGCAGCCACATCCGCAGCGATGATGGCAGAAACTTCAGCCGCCTTTGCAGCATCGATAATCTCACGCATCAATGCCAGGTCTTCCCCGTAAATAACGGTATTGACAGTCAGATAACTTTTGATACCATGTTCTTTACAAATGGAAACGATCTTACGCAAATCGTCGGTGGTGAAATTGTTGGAAGAGCGCGAACGCATATTCAGTCCTTCAATACCGAAATAGATGGAGTCGGCGCCTCCCTGGATAGCTGCCATCAACGACTCGTACGAGCCGACCGGAGCCATTATTTCAAATTCTTTTTCGTTCAAAGCTGTTTGGTTTTAAATTAGAAACCACAAAGATACGGCTTTCTTCGCATACTTCTAAGATAAAAGGGGTTAACTTTTAACTCGTTGCCGGATACATTTCTATCGGATCAACGCAGATGATAGATCGTAACCAACGGATTTGAATCTTCCGTTACCTTTTGCAACACCGGGTGTTTCTTCAAGTCCGGATATTTCTCTTTCAGATATTCTATCTCCACAGCCGTATTAAACTGTATCATCAGCTTTTTAGCCGGATAAGAGAAATAAGGCCAGACGGGAAGACCGCCATCCGTTTCATTACGGATACCAATACCGGTCAATGCCCTGTTGTATTTGAATAGTTCCATGCCGTCGATAGTTGATGTTTCACGGCTCAACGCACCGGTCGCCTTATCCAGACTGTATAAAAAGAATTTAGACTGGTCGGAGCTTTGGAAGCATTTAACAAAATAAGAGCGGGGCGTTTCGAAGATATTGAAAATGCCGTATGTGCCATCGACAGACGCATTTCCGGTTTTAGACGAACGCATCTCTTTTTCCTCCGAAGCAGAATAACCGTTGTCGATAAGGAAAGCCGGCGAGATAGTCTTCGCATTCACGTTCCAAACAGTATCCGTCCCTTCCGAATAGCAAAGCCAACCATCCATACTTCCATTATATATCCATGCTTTCAAGCTTGTTTCCTCCAACGGCATTAAATTCATATCCCCGATCGTCGGACGAAGCGCGATCGTATCGTCCGTAGCCCAGTTAAAGATTCCCAGACTGAACATCCCCGGAACATTCAACGGGATATACATTCGCCCTAATTCAGCCATCGTGTTCGGGCCAACGGAAAGTTGGTAAGAATAAGGACGCAGGTTGGTTACTTTCTTGATAAACTCTCCATAAAAAGAGTAGAAAGAGGTGGAAAAGTATTCACTGACACAGAAAAGGCGGTTCTCTTCGTCGATGGTAAGCGATATGATCTGCCCCGTCTCTCCCGGGCCGTTTCCGGTCTTTGCCACAGTACGAAGGTAATGCCCTTTTCGGTCGAACTGCAAAATACCGTCCTGCCGGGTGGAATAGATAAATATGTATTCATCGGAAACACACATATCCAATATATTGTCGATCAAAGACTCGTCGGTCAGTTCCAGGGGAACGTATTCTATCGATTCTATTTCGTCTACTATTTCCACCTGCCCGGAAGCAAAACTTTTTGCCGTCAGATCTATCTGAAGTAATTCGCCGGAAGACTGTTTCGATCCGCATCCGGTAAAAATAAGAGTGGCTATTATAAGCCCGAACAATACCTTTTTCATACGCTTTTTTCAGACAAAAGTAGGAGAAAGCCTCTTTTCACGGTTTCACATCAGTTCACATCTACTTAAAAATCACGAATAAAGGCGTCGCAGAGCTCCGGTGTCCCCTTTTCTCCCGTTATTTTCTGGTAGAGTCGGACACGGCGCATCGAAATAGCCTGATTCGTACAACAAAGCAACATGGCTATTACTGAAGGGGGAACATCCATTTTGATCAGGCAACACATGCGCCACTCCTGTTCACTCAACTTCGGTATCTTCCTTTTCAGCCGTTCACGAAATTCGGGATAGACACTGTTCACTGCCTGTAATAACTCTTCCCAATCTTTGGGGACAGGTTTCCATTCTTCTTTTCTGTGGAAACGTTGATACACTTCGGATGATTGGAATTCTGCTTCAGACAATGCAACGATGGTCTTCCTCTTCCAGTAACGGAAATATCCCCAGATCCCGATACCGCAAAAGATCAACAGGGTGATCCAAAGGTAAATATATCCTTTTTGTGTCTTTTGGGCATTCGATAAACGGTTCTCCCACGTTCTCTGTTCCGAAGTAAAAAGGAGCTGGGCTATCTGGTTCTGCTCCTTTTCCTGTCGCAGGGTGGATAAATAATGGTAATAGTTTTTGCGATAGAAGTCTGCCTGCAAACTATCTCCACGACTTTCGGCAATCCGGGACAGAGAAATATATAAATGTGGATGGGAAGAAGGCAGATGACTCAAATTGTTTTCGGCTTCTTCCAATCGGCCAAGAGAAATCTGCAGATCAGCCAAAGCCAGGTAGAGTTCTGCTTTCCCCTCTTCGGAGACTCCTTGTCCGAGTTCTGCTTTCAATAATATTTCGGCCTCTTCACTATTTCCTCTCTGTTGTAAAATCTTTGCCTGCCCAATCCGGTAACCGCCCATCTGATAGTAATAAAAGGCACTGTCTGCTTCTCCCGACAGCCTATAAACGTCACCCATATCCCGGTAAATCGCCATTCGTAACGAGTCGCCGGTTATTTGTCCTGCGTAACACAAAGCTCTTTTCCCGCTTTGCAACGCCTCTTGCTTTAAAGATTGATTCCGGAAAATTCCTCCCATCCCCTGGTAAGCGAAAGAGAGAGCCACACTGTCTTCCTCCCTTTCAGCCAGACTGATTGCCTGCCGATATGTATCCAATGCCGGTAGAAATTGCAATCTGTCTCCATAGAAAGCAGCCTGCTGGAGAAGTTCCCGGGTAGTGACTACTTCTTTCCGTCCGCCGGAAGAGCAGGCTACAAGAAGATAAATGAAAAAGATTATTCCTGTTTTATACATTATCTATTGGTTCAAAATCTTTTTCGCTCAATACTGTTTGATTTTCAGATTAGAAGTAACAAAGATAAAACTTTCTTCTTATTTCCGGCATTCGGTATGATTACTTTTCATCCCTGCCTGTGTCCCCGCAATTTCCTCGGCAGGAAACTCCAGTTTCCCAGGCAGGGAACGCGCGTTTCTTCCGCAGGAAATTCCAGTTCCCTGCGGAGGGAACTGCAGTTTCCAAAGCAAGGAACTACGAGGAAACTGTAATCAATTGACAATAAAATGCTTAAAACAAAAAGAGGATATCCCTTCAAAGATATCCTCTCATACTACCCTTACTAAAATTACTTTCCTGCCCGATCCAATACCTCCGGCACGATCATGCTATCAATAGGAAATCGAAAAAGCATAAGCCGTGTTGCCTTCTTCAGAAGATAACTCATAATAGAAAGGAGGTGAGGGAACGATTTCGCCATCCGTATTTTTATAATAGGTGAATAATTCCACTACTTCGCCTTTTGCATCTGCCAGATCCGCTTTACGCACAGCACCACGCACAGCACGGTTTCTCAACTTTACATATTCGTCAAAGAATATCTTCTTCCCGTTTACAGTATAATAAGCAACAATCATCGACTGCTCTCTCAAGTCTCTTTTAAAGTTTTTAGGGTCGCCAATGTAGAAAAGGATAGGAACGTTTTCTACGCCCACCTTTGCCTGTTGCTGCATGAAACCGTCTTTCACCACTTTCAGGATATTAGCCGCTGCTATCGGAGGAGCTCCTGCATCAATGTAAGAATAGAATGCTATCGGCTTATCTTTCGCAGAAGCAAATATATTCGTCAATTTCTCCGGCAGATTATCGACAGTAGCATACTTATTATTCAGAAGTATCTGTCCCAATGAGTTAACAAACAGATCCTGCCTGTCTGTCTTTCCATTCAGGAAACGAGACATGTACTCCTGCGAAGGGTTCTGTACATTCTCTTTTTCACTTATGTACTTATCCAGTTCTGTCCGGAAAAATTCCCTCACATCCTGCTGTTCGTTCGGAGGAGTTTCCTTATCTTTGCTTTGGATAAGCGTTTCCAACTGCCGGTTCACTTCCGGGCGGGCAAAAGCATTGAGGACGATAAGCCCCACAGGGACCAGGAGCAATAGCTTCAACCGGGCCCAATTCTTTGATTTACCTTTTAACATCATAGTAATACGTTTTTTAATTTTACTGTGATTGAAGCTGTTGGCAAGAGTGTAGAGGCTGGAGCCAACAGCTTTTTTCACGAGCAATAGTTGATATTTAGTTGCATCGATGCCTTGATTGAGCACGCCTTTATCGGCCTGGTATTCGTGTATTTCCTTCAATTCCCTTTTCAGCAACCAGACAGCCGGATTAAACCAGTGAAGCAGCAGAATGATCTCCATGAAGATCAAGTCGATGGAATGACGATATTGAAGATGCATCTTCTCATGTGTCAGGATTTCATCCGGATACTTCATATAATCTTCTTCAGAAAGAATAATATATCTCCCCCAACTGAACGGGGAAACAGGAGATGAAAGCAAGATCAGCGTGTAGTTTCCACATTTCGTTTTATCTCCCTGACGGGTAATTTCCAGCATCTTACGGAAAGAGACCAGGGTTATCAACAGGCAGACGGCACAGCCCAGAAGATAAGAAAGACCGATCAAAAGTCCCCAGTCTATTATATAAGCCGGTTCCTCAGCGGAAATACCCCGTTCTTCACCATAGCCTTCAGGGAAAGATGTTTCGACCGGCGGAGCATTTCCGGCGATGATCTTTTCCAATCCGATAATCGGTTGCTGGATAAACAAAGGCTTTGATGTTTCGAGCTTTACAAAAGGCAGCAACATACAGACCACTATTCCACCCAACAACACCCACCGGTTGAAACGGAAAAAGGTGTCATTACTGAGCAAAGCCTTGAACCCGAGATAAAACAAGGTCAGGCAAATGGTAGACTTCAATATGTACAGAAGTAAAGCTCCCATAGTAAACGTTTTTACTTGTTCTTGATCTGTTGTATCAATTCCTGCAATTCATCAAGCGTCAAAGCTTCTTCCTCTATCAATGTAGAGACCACACGAGTGTAAGAGTTATCGAAATATTTATCGACCACCTGCTTCAGTGTCTTTTTCCTGTATTCGTCTTCCGAGACCAAAGCATAATACTGGTGGGTATTTCCAAAGGCCTTGTAACCGATATATCCTTTCTCCTCCAAAGTACGGACAATAGTCGAAAGGGTATTGTAATGCGGCTTGGGCTCTTCCTGTAAGTCGAGCAATTCACGGACAAACAAAGGTCCTTTCGCCCAAAAGTAACCTAATATTTCTTCTTCTTTTGCAGTTAATCGTATCATAATCTGTCGTTTTAATAAAGGAATGTCCAAATATAACTATATTTTCCAGTAATACAACTATAATATATAGTTAATCTACTATAATTCGTAGTAGTATTATCATTAAAGGCCAGGACACCCTAAATTAATCCCCAATGGGATGCCACTGTAATTGCTTCAATACAATTCTCGACCTCCAATTTTTGGAATATATTCCTTTTATGAAACTTGATAGTATTCACATTCAACGACAACTCTTTGGCTATAGCCGTATTTGTATGCCCTTTGGAAGACAGTTGCAAAATAAGTTTCTCTTTAACTGTAAGAAGCGGCAAAATATTTTTGTACCAGAATCGCTCATTTTCCTGATATATGAATTGCTCCCCAGTATTGAAATTTTTAATGATAGTTTTATTTTTGGTTTTCGAATATAACGGTGTCACAACACATACTGCCAACCAAAGATCTCCATCCTCATTAATTATAAGCGGTATCAATCTTTGATTTACCCTGGTTACTTTTTTGTTTATATGCACCAGGTCGAAATCATACTCAATAGAATACATATACCGCTTTTCGATCGGAAGTTTATAGTAAAAGTCAAAACCGGCCTTATTGATTTCCAATAAACGTCGCAAATCATTTTCAGGAATGACCCTGGTATAAAATGAGTACCCCCACTCAAGCACCTGCTCCACAGAGTAACCACATAAAAATAACTTATCAGGAGACACATAGATAAATGCTTGTTTCAGGTAATCAATCACATACAAAGAGTGATTCAAGGTACATGCCATACGATGAACAATATCCATACTGTTCTTCATCTTTTCATCCAAATCACCATCAATCTTTGGCCTCTTAACAGGATCAAAAAACTTCTCTACACTAAATTCTTTCATGTCTTGTTTTTTATTGCCTGCTAAAAATACGAACATTATAATCAATTTTACGACATCTTCTCACAAAAAAATGACTCACAAATAATTTCTCTACTCAAAAGTGTAGCTATTTATTATTCCTGTCATTATATATTTGCGCATAACTTAATCAAAAATCAGGGAATATATAAAAGGAATAGAATCATTATCTACTAATATTTTATCCACTGTCAGGAATCGGAAGTGACATATATGAAACTAAATATTAATAACGTAATACTATAAGATATGAAGTTTAATAAAATTAAAATGTGTCCTATACTCATATTATCAATAATTACTATAGGATGTAATGAGGGGGTAGAAACTATAAAAAACAAGCTTATCTCTATCGACGTTAAGGCTTATGTAAATTCTAATGATGCAATTTCTATTAAGAATGAAATTGAAAGAATAGAATATATCCCGCTAGAATTAACCGATGACAATAGCTCAATGATCGGGCAAATAATGGATATAACCCTCACCGAAAATTATATATTTGTCTTATCTGACCCTACATGCGGAGTTCTTCAATTTGATATAAAAGGGAATTTCATCAGGCAAGTAGCAAAATATGGACAAGGTCCTGGAGAACTTCTTTTTCCTATAAGCATGTATACTGTAGAAGAAGACAGTAAACTATATATCACTGGAGCTTATCAGACAATAATATACAATTTTGATGGAAAATTCGAAGAAGCGTTCGACCGGGGAGGAAGAATGAGTTTTTACTCTTATCCTATTGGAGAAGGACGAGTCGTTGAAACTAGTTCTGATGGCATACCTTTTGAAGCAGAAGGACATTTTGGAATTGGCATATTTAGCAATATGGGTAAAGGAGATACGATAATTATGAAAAACAATTTTTCAAATGACAAAATATCTTCATCAAAAGAATCTGGTTTTAAGCTAACAAGATGTATACTTAGTGATTCGGGGGTATTGTTTTCAACAATGACAAACGATACTATTTATCGTTTGACTAAAGATACAATCATTCCAGCATTCTGCTGGCAGAGGAATCTAAGTGAAGAATCTTTAAAAAATTCATATTCACTCTTGAATTTTATACCGACAAATACAGAACTATTTCTTTACGACATAATAGAATTTCCTAAATCTATTTGCTTTAGATATGTATATAATGAGAAATCATACATAATGCTTTATGATAAGCAGAGTGGTAAAATATCATCAACACCCACTCCTTATAAAATGAATGAGATTTCAGATGTTGATTTTTGGATGACGATGTGGGGAATAAATAATGATATAGACAATGGTTTACCTATTGCTCCGTTACATTGGTATAATAATAAGAAAATATCTATACAATGCACTCCTGCTTCAACCATTGATTATCTGCGAGATAAAGGAATGCTTAAAGCAGCTCCCAATATTCTAAAAAAGATAAATGGAGATGATAATCCCATTGTCATATTGTATCACTTAAAATACTAACTATGATTAATTGGATACAATTACCTTGATTGCCGACAATTCCATCATCATTCTTCGCGGAAAAAGCAGTACTTTTGCAGTCTATAATAAGAAGGTATGAAGATAGGCTCAATAGATTTAGGTGAACATCCGGTATTCCTGGCACCGATGGAAGATGTGACGGACATCTCTTTCCGTTTGATGTGTAAACGTTTCGGTGCAGACATGGTATATACGGAATTTGTATCGAGCGATGCACTGATCCGCAGCGTGAACAAGACACAGGAGAAACTGACCGTTGCCGAAGATGAACGACCGGTTGCTATACAGATATATGGTAAAGAAGTGGAAGCGATGGTGGAAGCAGCAAAGATATGCGAAGCCGCCCGCCCCGACATTCTCGATATCAACTTCGGCTGCCCGGTAAAGAAAGTGGCAGGCAAAGGTGCCGGAGCAGGTATGTTGCGAAATATTCCACTGATGCTAGAAATAACGCGCGAGGTGGTAAAGGCCGTCAGCATCCCCGTAACAGTAAAAACCCGCTTGGGATGGGATGCCGATAATAAAATCATTGTCGACCTGGCCGAACAATTACAGGATTGCGGGATTGCCGCCCTCTCTATCCACGGACGCACCCGCGCACAGATGTACACCGGTGAAGCCGACTGGACACTGATCGGCGAGGTAAAAAACAATCCGCGCATGCATATCCCTATCATCGGGAATGGCGACGTGACTTCTGCCGAGGCCTGCAAACAGCGTTTCGACCAATACGGAGTGGATGGCGTCATGATCGGACGCGGTAGTATCGGCCGCCCCTGGATATTCCGCGAAGTAAAACATTACCTGACGAACGGAACGGCATTGCCCGACGAGAAATTCACCTGGTACCTGGATATCCTGAAGCAGCAGGTCATGCAAAGTGTGGAACGTCTCGACGAACGTCGTGGTATTTTACATATCCGACGTCATCTGGCAGCCACTCCTCTTTTCCAAGGAATTGCCGACTTTAAGCCG
>ERZ812616.2289-NODE-2289-length-16987-cov-3.304571_pt1 | contig 16987 bp, 9 predicted proteins | sample MGYA00376249_ERZ812616 | MGnify/ENA primary metagenome ERZ812616 (study PRJEB26924, sample SAMEA4378265) | human gut metagenome | biome: human gut; feature: human-associated habitat; material: faeces | place: China | collected 2013 ... | reverse complement strand
CGGTGCTACGCCCTGTTCGCCTGTATAGAAGCGGCTCCAGGGTTCGATATCCGATTTATAAAAAGCGTCGGCTTCCGGGCGTACCTGGAAAATGATGGCATTGATACCGCAAGCCTGCAGATAGTTGAGTTTGCGGACGAAGTCTTTGCGGAGTTGGGCGGGAGTCATATCCTTGTATTCCCCCTGAAATGCGGTTTGTATCCAGGCTCCCCTGAATTCCCGTTTATCTTTTCCTTCTGTTTTTTGAGTTGATATCTGTTTGGTTGTCGAACAAGACGTTACGGCACATAGGAGTATGGCCAGCAACAGGCGGATATATTGGATCTTCATGAATTTTCGTTGGTTTGGGATTATTGTAACACATTATCGATTCTTGTGGCAAAGATACATTTCTTTTTGCTATTTTTGTATCCTTTATTAGGGAAAGATTTATGTCTGAAAATAATTCTATATTTATCAAGGGGGCTCGTGTCAATAACCTGAAGAACATTGATGTAGAGATCCCACGCGACAAATTGGTCGTCATCACCGGATTATCCGGCAGTGGAAAGTCTTCGCTCGCTTTTGATACCTTATACGCCGAAGGTCAGCGCCGGTATGTGGAAAGCCTTTCGGCTTATGCCCGCCAGTTCCTGGGACGTATGAGCAAACCGGAGTGTGACTATATTAAAGGAATTCCGCCTGCTATCGCGATCGAACAGAAGGTGAATACCCGTAATCCCCGTTCGACGGTGGGTACATCCACGGAAATTTATGAATACCTGCGACTGCTTTACGCCCGTATCGGAAAGACGATCTCGCCTGTTTCCGGGTTGGAGGTGAAGAAGCACCAGGTAAAAGATATCGTCAAAGAGGTATTGTCTTACCCGGACGGAACCCGTTTTGCCGTATTCGCCCCGGTGGTGTTGCCCGAGGGACGAAATATGAAGGAACAACTGGAGATCCTGCAGAAGGAAGGGTATACCCGTTTGTCGATCGACGATACGGCTTACCGTATGGCGGAAGTGATGGCTGACGAGTCGTTATTGGCTTCTCCGTCTATCGAACTGTTGGTAGACCGTCTGACCGTTTCGGACGATAAGACGTTGAAAAGCCGTTTGGCCGACTCGGCGGAGACTGCTTTTTTCGAAGGACACGATACTTGTATCATCCGTATCTATGCGGCTGAAGGTACGGTCGTGAAGGAATACTCCAAGAAGTTCGAGGCGGATGGCATTACCTTTATCGAACCGACGGATATGATGTTCAGCTTCAATAATCCGTTAGGGGCTTGTCCGGTCTGCGAAGGATTCGGTAAGGTGCTCGGGATAGATGAGAATCTGGTGGTACCAGATAAAAGTCTGTCGGTCTATCAGGGGGCGGTAGTCTGCTGGAAGGGTGAAGTGATGGGAGAATGGTTGAAGGAGTTCATCGCCAAGAGTGAAAAATACAACTTCCCGATCCACCGTCCGTATTACGACCTGACACAAAAGGAGAAAGACCTCTTGTGGCATGGAGCCAGGGGACTGCACGGTATCGACGACTTCTTTAAATTCGTAGAAGAAAACTTATATAAGATACAGTACCGGGTGATGCAGGCCCGTTACCGGGGTAAAACGACCTGTCCGTCCTGCAAAGGTGCCCGTCTGAAGCCGGAAGCCTTGTATGTAAAGGTAGGCGGGAAGAATATTGCCGAACTGGTGACTTTGCCTATCACGGATGCTAAAGCATTCTTCGATAACCTGCAACTGGATGAAACGGATGCTGCCGTAGCCAAGCGTCTGCTGACGGAGATCATGAACCGCCTGCAGTTCCTGTTGGATGTCGGGCTGGGGTATTTGTCGCTCGACCGTCTGTCGGCTTCTCTTTCCGGTGGTGAAAGCCAGCGTATCAACCTGGCCACTTCTTTGGGTAGCAGCCTGGTAGGTTCTTTATATATATTGGATGAACCGAGTATTGGTCTGCATTCGCGGGATACCGATTTGCTTGTGAAGGTACTGCGGCAGTTACAGTCGCTGGGGAATACGGTCGTTGTGGTTGAACATGATGAAGATATTATCCGGGCAGCCGATTATATTATCGATATTGGTCCGAAAGCCGGCCGTCTGGGTGGTGAAGTGGTCTATCAGGGGGATGTAAACAACCTGCAGACCAGTAGTAACAGTTATACTGTCCGTTACCTGACCGGTGAGGATAAGATCGAAGTTCCTCCTTTCCGTCGTTTATGGAATAATTATATAGAGGTAAAAGGGGCCCGCAAGAATAACCTGAAAGGGATCGATGTGAAGTTTCCATTGAATGTGATGACGGTGGTAACGGGTGTCAGCGGTTCCGGTAAGAGTTCACTTGTCCGTGATATCTTTTTTGAAGGGGTGAAACATTACCTGGATGAAGCCGCCCGCCTGATGGTGGATTGCTCCGGATTGAGCGGGGATATGAATCTGATCCAGGGTATCGAGTTTGTCGACCAGAATTCGATCGGTAAGAGCTCCCGTTCCAATCCCGTGACCTATATCGGGGCTTACGACGAGATCCGTAAGTTGTTCGGCGAACAACCTTTGGCCAAGCAAATGGGTTATACATCTGCATACTTCTCTTTTAATAAAGAAGGAGGACGCTGTGAAGAGTGCAAGGGGGACGGCCGGATCATGGTCGAGATGCAGTTTATGGCGGATATCACGCTCGAGTGCGAAACCTGCCACGGCAAACGTTTCAAACAGGATGTGCTCGATGTGGAATATCATGGGGCAAACATCTATGATATGTTGGAAATGACGGTGAACCAGGCGATCGAATTCTTCGAACAGTATCCCGGCTCACAGGAAAAGAAGATTGTCAAGAAGCTGAAACCGTTGCAGGATGTCGGTCTGGGTTATATCAAACTGGGACAAACATCTTCTACGTTATCCGGCGGTGAGAACCAGCGTGTGAAACTGGCTTATTACCTGGGACAGGAAAAGCAGCAACCGACCTTGTTCGTATTCGACGAACCGACCACCGGACTGCACTTCCACGATATAAAAACATTATTGAAAGCATTTAATGCCTTGATCGATAAAGGACATACGGTTGTGATCATCGAGCATAACATGGACGTGATCAAATGTGCCGACTATCTGGTAGACTTAGGTCCGGAAGGCGGTAATGCCGGAGGTTATCTGGTTTGTGCCGGAACACCGGAGGAAGTGGCTATGTGTCCGGAATCGTATACAGGAAAGTATTTAAAAGAAAAATTATAGAGCTATGAACGGCTTTTAGTGTCAGAATCCTCTGCTGTTGAATGTTAATTAATATTCCGGCAGAGGATTTTTTGTGCTCATTTGAATATATTTATTACCTTTGATACTATCAAATGATACTACCAGCATGAAACCTCCTTATAATATAACTCCTTACATATTGGCAAAAACTGCTTCTATTTCAGAAAAACTTGGTGAAATAAAAGCGGCCTGTCTGCATAGGCCACCCACTGAATTGAGGAAAAAGAACAGGATAAGGACGATTCATTCGTCCCTGGTCATTGAAGGAAATACTTTGACGCTCGATCAGGTGACGGCATTATTGGATAATAAACGTGTGATAGCTCCATTGAAAGATATTACCGAGGTGAAAAATGCGATCCGAACTTATGAGAATATGCATTTATTCGATCCTTTCAATATAGAGTCTTTGTGTAATGCTCACCGGATGTTGATGAATGGTTTGGTTGAAAATGCCGGTAATTTAAGGAGTCGCTCTGTTGGTATAATGAAAGGTGAGCAATTGGCACATGTAGCTCCTTCCGGCACCCTTGTCAAATCGCTATTGAATGACCTGTTTGATTATCTGTCCGATGAAGACGAAATTTTGCTTATAAAGAGTTGTGTCTTTCACTATGAGTTTGAATTTATCCATCCGTTTCTAGACGGTAATGGCAGGATGGGGCGTTTGTGGCAAAGCGTTATTCTGACGAAATATAATTCTGTGTTCGAATATCTGCCTGTGGAATCTCTTATTAAAGAAAATCAAGAAGAATATTATCGAATGTTGGCTGTGGCTGATAGCCAGGGAGCATCCACTGTTTTTATAGAGTTTATGCTCCGGATTTTAGAAGAATCGCTGGAAGAGTTGCTACAATCGCAAAATATAACTATTTCAGGTAGCGACAGGATTGCTTTATTTAAGGACTATATCACAGATCGATCTTTTACCCGTAAAGACTATCTGAGATATTTTAAAGAACTGTCCACCTCTACTGCCAGTCGCGATTTGAAGGATGCTGTCGATAATCATTTGCTGCGGAAAGAAGGGGAGAAAAGCCTGACACGTTATACATATATATAAGGTATAGAACAACAAAAGGAGAATGTCTCATCTCGAGAACATTCTCCTTTCTTTATATAGGTTGTAATATTTCTGAATTACTTCTTTGTCATGTCGAATGACAGATTGATTGGAGTCCAATTCGGGAAATTCTGTCCGCCTACTGTTACATTTGCTGCATTTAGGTCGAATTTCAAAATCTTCTTGTCAATAGCATAAGATGCAGTCTTAGCTTCAATTGTAACGACAACACCAGCAGCAGCGATAGTTAATGGCTCCGGTTTTAGAGTCATTACAACTGAATCTTTAGCAGCATTCAACGTTGCTGTATAGTTGATTTTGTATTTTAATGATCCGATCATTCCGATAATAGGATCAGCGTTTTCTTCACCAACGATAGCCTTTACTAATGCGTCATAAGGGAATTTTTCAAAAGTAACAGAGTCATTCTTTACTGTCAAATCTAATGCTGTTCCTTCTTCTGCAGTAGCTTTAGCCATTGCATAAGTCATTTTACCACTGTAATCTCCAACAACTTCTTCTACTGTCGGTACTGTTGGGGTTTCATCGTCATCATCACTACAAGAAGCAAAAGTTAAACCAAATACTGCTAGCATCATCACAAGTGACCATTTCAACGTCTTTTTCATCGTTCTTATTTTTTTAGTGTTAATAAATTATGTACGACTAATAAGATGAAAGAAGTTGGCAAAAGGCTGCATTCAATGGTTGTTTTTTTCTACTATTTTCCATTCTTATTGAGTATATTTGTCTATTAAATAATATCTGACAAAATGAATTCTACCAACCTCGCTACTTATCCGAAGGAACATATACGTTATGCTGTTCTTTCCTTTTTTCTTGCCCAGGGACTTTGTTTCTCCAGTTGGGCGAGTCGTATTCCTGATATTAAAGAACTATTCACGGTCAATGATGCGCTCTATTGGGGAATGGTGTTGTTTATGATCCCGGTTGGAAAATTCATAGCTATTCCATTGGCGGGTTACCTGGTGTCTAAACTGGGAAGCCGTATCATGGTGCAGGTGAGTATTATGGGATATGCCGTTTCCCTGTTTGCTATCGGGTCTGCCGTGAATATCTATATGTTGGGAGCATGTCTTTTCTCCTTTGGCGTATTCTGGAATTTATGCGATATCTCGCTGAATACGCAGGGGATCGGGATCGAACGTCTTTATGGGCGGACGATCATGGCTTCTTTTCACGGAGGATGGAGTCTGGCAGCCTGTCTGGGAGCCCTGATTGGTTTTATTATGATCGTTTCCGGCATTACTCCTTTCTGGCATTTTACGATGATTGCCGTGATAATCCTTCTTATAACGATGCTTAGCCGGAGTTACTTGCAGGAAGATACGGAGCAGGTGAAGGCCGAGGAGGAAATTGTAAAAGAAGATAAGTCGGAGAAATGGCAATATATCAAACGTCCGGAGATGCTGCTTATCAAACTCGGTTTGGTCGGTTTATTTGCCTTGATCGTGGAAAGTGCGATGTTTGACTGGAGCGGTGTGTACTTTGAGTCGGTATTGCAGGTGCCGAAATCGTTACAGATCGGATTCTTGGTATTTATGGTGATGATGACCGTAGGACGTTTCCTGGCTAATTATGCGTACCGGATATTAGGTAAACAGCGGGTATTGCAGTTGTCCGGTGCTTTTATTTTTCTTGGATTCTTTATATCGGCCTTACTGGGAAGTTCTTTTGATTCGATGGTATTGAAGGTGATCGTAAACTCTTTCGGTTTCATGTTGGTAGGATTGGGTATTTCCAGTATGGTGCCTACAATTTATAGCCTGGTCGGTGCAAAGTCCAAAACACCGGTCGGCATTGCTCTGACTCTCTTGTCGAGTATAAGTTTTATAGGCTCACTGATCGCTCCGCTACTTATTGGTGCTATTTCGCAGGCATTCAATATGGAATATGCCTATATGGTGGTAGGTCTTTTAGGTTTATGTATCTTGTTGATGACTACGTTCAGTAAAGCTTTTAAATGATTCAGTGTTTGTCAGAAATGAAACATTTCTGAAGTTGACAGTTGACAGTTGACAAGTGACAGTAGACAGTTATTATCAGATGTGAGCTATCTTTCATTACAAGGCAACGCCTTGTGCCGCAGGCTCTCTTTTGCCGTCGGTTTTTAACCGACGGATATAAAAGACAGGAGGCAAAGCCTCTTCCTTTGTGGGCTTAAGCCCCTTTATTAACGGGGCTTCTTTCCTATATGAAAGGGGTTAAAACCCACAGAGGATCCGGCAAAGCCGGAGCTTTTAGATATCCGTTTGCTGAAGCAAACGGCAAAAGAGAGCCTGCGGCATGAGGCGGAGCCTCATAAAAAAGACTCTATCTTGCTAAATTTGAATCTCTGGAAAACGTTGTTCCGCCGTCTCCATGCAACGGATGACATCTTCCTTGGTTCCGCTGAAAGGGCCTGATGCTTCGATCTTAATAGTCGACATGGCCGCTGCGAAACATCCTGCTTCTTCTATCCCGGCACCTTTGGCACGTTGATACAGGTAGCCGGTCATGTAAGTGTCGCCACAGCCAGTGGCATCGACAACTTCCCTCGGCTTATAGGCCGGTATCTTGTGGAATGCCTGTCCGTCATAAATAACAGATCCCAGGCTGCCTAAAGTGATCAACACCTCTTTTACTCCCCAGGTATATAACTGCTTAGCCGCACTGGCAACATCAGAGTATCCGGTCAGTGCCACCATCTCAAGTTCATTGGCTTTCAGGAAATGGATATATTTCAGAGCTTCCTCTTTCCCGACCCAGTCGGTAGCGTATACATTTTTATCCCTTACTTCCCGTAGATAACCTTGCGAGTCGGCCGAGACAAACCCTTTGTTGGCCATGTATTTTACTACATCCAATGAAAAGTCGTCCGCCAACAAGCTACCCAGGTGGAATATTTTGGCTTCCACCTCTTTCAGGTAATCGATGGTGAAAGGATCGGCTTTAGCCAACACCCGTTGTGTACGGTTATCCTGATTCTCACCATAGATGTTTTCAAAATAAACGGAATGTTTACTGGGCATTACCGCGACGTCGATTCCTTCAGACCGCAGTCTGTCGACCTCCTTCATTTCAGATTCGGCAAGTGCGGTTATCAATGTGTAATCTATATCGTTGAAATGTTTGATCGCATGCGAGAAGTAAAATGCGGTTCCTCCCGCCATGTGTACGGTATTTTTAGGGGTCACTATCTTGTCTAACGTGATGTGCCCTATACAGCAAAGATCATGCATATTATTGATTATTTGTAAATACGTACAAAAGTAGTCAAAATTGCAACGGATAGGAACCGTATCTTTATTTTTATTATTTTTGTCTACTGACGATCATTAAAATTGTTGTTATGAGTAAAAACCTGATTCACGAAAAATTCATTGGCGCAATCAGAGAGAAGATACCGCACAAAGCAACCTTAACTAATACATTGGTTGAATTACTGCGCCTGGAGAGAGAGGCTGTTTATCGTCGCATGAGGGGCGATGTGGCTTTCTCCTTCGCGGAAATTGCGGCGATCTCCAATAAATTAGGAATTTCGTTGGATAATCTGGCCGGAACAAACTCGGCTAAAAGCCGTCCTTACCAGTTGAGTCTGGTGGAGTACGTCGATCCGATTGAAGACGATTACAGGATGTGGGGACTGTATAACGAACGGCTGAAGGAAGCACGGGAAGATCCGGCCTCCTGTAATGTGGAATGTATGAATGTTCTGCCTGCTATTTTTCTGCTTGATTATACACATATCACCCGTTTTTATTTGTTCAAGTGGTATAACCAGTATGGCCATTCGGACAGGACTATCCATTTCCGGGATATTGAATCGGCAGAGAAATTATTGGCGGTTCAGCGCGTAACAGCTACCGAGTCCAAACATATAAAGAATACAACTTATGTGTGGGACCCTTTGATCTTCCAGTATATGGTAAATGACCTCCAGTATTACAGCAGTATCCGGTTGATCGGCACAGAGGATGTCTGTTTGATAAAACAAGAGTTACAACATTTTCTTAATAAGTTGGAGATTCTTGCTTCGAGGGGAACATATAGCGAGACCGGCAATCCGATCCAGCTCTATATATCCAATATTAATTTTGATGCCAGTTACAGTTATCTGGAAACCAAGAACCTGCGTATCAGTATGATCCGTGCTTTTATCCTGAATTCGGTTGTGTCTTTGGACGGGAAGGCGTATGAGATCTTTTATAACTGGATGCAGGCACTATTGAAATCATCGACGATGATCTCTGTCAGTGGGGAGAAGCAGCGTATCTTATTTTTTGAAAAGCAAAGGGCGATCATCGATTGCCTGTAATCCAAATAAATCCGTATCTTAGTTGCGATCTTTAAATATAACGTTATGGAATTTCTACTAGTCGTACTGATCGTTGTCGTGTGGGTCAGCCTATATTCTCATATAAGCAAGATGAGTGCGCATGCAGATGCTCTCCGGAAAGATATTTATAGTCTGAAGAAGTTTGTGGAATCTCAGTTGGAAGAGATAAAGCGGCAATCGGGGACAAGTACGACTATCACAACGGAGGATATTCCGAAAGAGCTGGTAATAGAAGAACCTGTACAAAATGTTGCAGAAGAATCTGTTACGATTTCTGTGGAAAAGCCGGTTGAGCATTATCCGGAAGAAAAGCCGGACGAAGTAGAAATCCAACCCCTGATTCAGCCGCTCGGCCTCGTCAAAGAGAAAAAGAAAGTCGATTATGAGAAATACATCGGAGAGAATTTATTCGGAAAGATAGGTATCCTTGTCCTTGTGGTCGGTATGGGATTGTTCGTTAAATATGCGATCGATAAGGATTGGATAAATGAAGTATTCCGCACGATCCTGGGCTTTGTGGTCGGCGGCGGCTTGCTGGTGGTGTCGCAAAGGCTGAAGAACACCTATCGCACATTCAGTTCCCTGTTGGCAGGTGGCGCTTTTGCTATTTTTTATGTAACGGTGGCGATGGCTTATCATTATTATGGTTTGTTCAGTCAGACTGTTGCGTTTGTTATATTGGTGGTACTGACGGTGTTGATGTCCCTGCTTTCGGTGGTTTACAACCGGCGCGAACTGGCTATTATAGGTCTGGTGGGTGGCTTTATCGCTCCTTTCCTGGTCAGTAACGGGATGGGAAACTACCTGGTTCTGTTTACTTATCTGACAATTTTGAATCTGGCTATGTTCGGTTTGTCACTGTATAAGAAATGGGGAGAGTTACCTGTTATCGGCTTTGTGGCTACTTATGTGATCATGCTGGGATATTCACTGGTGGCCGACCTGGATATTGCCGGAAGCGGACAATTGATCCATTTGTTGCTTTTCTCCACCTTGTTTTATCTGATATTCCTGCTGCCTGTCGTTTCTGTGTTGCGTACGGATAATAAGAAAGCGAATCAGCCGCTGATGATGATTGTTGTATTGAATAATTTCATCTATCTTTATTTTGCTTTATGGTATCTCCATGAGTTGCAGCTGCCTTATAATATTAAAGGTGCATTTACCTTGTTTATAGCTTTGGTTAACGTATGCCTTGCTTTTGCCATACGTCGGAGAAAGTCGGATACAGGTTATCTGTTTACCGCATTGACAGGTATGTTTCTGGCATTTATTTCGATAAGCATACCTATCCAGTTGGAAGGTAGTTTCATCACGCTGCTTTGGGCTACCGAAATGGTTGCTGTCCTGTGGTTTTTCACAAAGTTCCGGCAGACTGTTTATGAGTATTTTGCTTTAGCTCTTCTTTTCCTGACAATCATTTCTTTCCTGATCGATGTGGAGAATGCCTTATCGGAAGGTTTTGTTCAGCCTTTGTTACTGAACGGCACTTTTGCTACCGGGGTCTTTACCGGGTTGGCCTTTGGTTTGTTTGCCTGGTTGATGGAACGGGAGAAAGAACTGTTTGCCGGAGCGGTGAGCCTGAAATATATTCCTTTTAGTGTGATTTCGTTACTGGTAGCCTGTGGTGTGGTATATCTTTCGTTTATTGTAGATTTCTACCGTAATATAGCGTACTGGCCGTTGAGTTGTTGTTCTTGTCTGGCCTTTACAGGCTTTACCCTGTTATTACTGTTGATTGGACTGAGGAAGCGTTTTTCGATGGAGCGATTCTCTGTCGTTTACGCGGTGGCAACGGGGCTTTCCGGCTGTTTGTTTATCCTGCTTTCGCGGGTTGCCAACGAGTATGGTGATTCTTCCCTATTTATTTTGCAGTGGACGTCCCTCGTTATTGTAGTGATCCATCTGTTTCTTCTTGGAAAATGGTATTACCGTTCTTTCGATTTTCGTCAGAAAAGGGCGAACCTGATGACTTCGTTTATTGCAATTGCTTCAACTATACTATGGGCAGTTGCTGTGCATAATATATTGTATCTTCCCGGTTTACAGAATGAATCGAGTGCAGCCCTTTCCATTTCCCTGAGTATTGCGGGCTTTATTCAAATGTCGTTTGGTATGCGTTTGCATCTTAAGATTCTGCGTATGATTAGCTTGGCTGTCTTTGGCGTTGTCCTTCTGAAGCTGGTCATTGTCGATTTGTGGTTGCTGCCTACGGTCGGTAAGATCATTGTCTTTATCATGCTGGGGGTTATCCTGCTTGTCCTGTCCTTCCTGTATCAGAAGCTGAAGAAGGTGTTGTTTATGGATAACGATGAAAATCCATCGGCAAAGGAGTAAGTACCAATTGCCTTTGTGTTGTTGTTGTTCTCCTTCCTTCTGATCTCCTTTACGTGCTTCCTATTCTTGCTGACTCCTCACTTAATCTTTGTTTGACGGATGTGGGACAGCTGTTCGACCCGTATGGGACAGCTGTCTGACACTCGTCGAACAGCTGTTTGACCTGTGTCGAACAAAGATTAGTTCGGCATGCATTCCCCTTTACCCCGCAGGTGATTGCCGGCAGATGCCGGATCGTTTAAACTGCCTCCGTAGTAGTAGCCGACAGATGGCTGGAAAGGGGGAAAATAACCTGCTTTTCAGGCAAATTTCGGGGATGGTTTGAAAATCGGTAAATCAGGTGTTCGTAAGGTGCTGGAAATGAGATGTCGAAAAAATACATATATAAGATGTACGCGGGTACATTATATATAAAGAAAAGTGATTTAAATGACTTTTATGAAGGGTATTACGAACGAATCGGAATGACTAGAGAAAACGTTCCTTTTTTCTAGTCTACAAATTTAGGCATAAGTTTCGTTTCTGCAATCATTTCGTAAAAATATTTTCCATCTCTATATGCTTTCTTATCAACCGAATAGCAAAGTTTGTACGAAATAGGGCGTTCTGACCACGAACCCGGAAAGAATGACTAGAAAAAAGGAACGTTTTAGCTAGTCATTTCAGCTATAGAACGTGTACAAAGAAGTTTTCATTAACATTAGTATTAATATTAAATTTAGAATTATGAACAAAAAGTTTTCTACTCTGGTAGCCTGTCTTCTGGCGGCTACATCGGTTGGAACTGTAAGTGCACAGTATGCTCAATATACCGCTGCACCAACAACTCAATCAACAGTAGTAAATTCTTATGGTTACGTCCAGTTAACAACGGCTGCAGCCCAAGGGAGTGGCTATGTGTTAGCTATGATTGAATCAGGAGGAACTTACTCTCTTCAAATGGTCAAAGCAGCGGCAAATGTAGATTTGAAAAATACATTGTGGTCTGTTGTTGAAACTCCGAATGCAAATGATGGTAGCTTATATTCATTTGTGAACTTGGGAACAGGTATGACATTGTCTTATGACACTAAGGATGCTATAAAAGTTGATGATGGAACAGGTTTACCAACAACTGGTATTGTAGCAACAAAAATTGGCGGTTCTGCTTCTCAATGGAGATGGGCTAAAACGTTGACTCCATCTTCTGGTAGTGTTACTGCAACTGAAATGTACTCTGCATTTGGTGCACAGAGAGATTCAATGTTGGTTATGGTTACTAACAACACATTAAGTGGGAATTCAGAACCTGTAGGCGCTGTAAAGTTCTCAAAGAATAACACTGCAGCTACTAGTGGTTTAGTTGTACTTCCTTACGATGTTGCTCCTTTTGCTTTGACAGCAGATGATGTAAACTCTATGCTTTGGAAGCAAGATAAATCTGGTAAGACGAAATTTACATTCACTCCGGATGTAACTGGTAATCCGATGCCTGAAAATCTGTTTGCAAAGGAATATAAGGCTGTTGCTGCTGTAGGGTATCCTGCTAATGCTTATCAAGTTGCTGCTCCTGGAACTACAACTGCACTAGCCTATACAGCAAAAAAGGCCTTAGTCAACGTCCAAGTTCAGTCTGATTTTGCCGATGAGATTTTGGCAATTATGAAGGCTGCTGGTACGGATAATGCTAAAGTGCAAAGTAATATTACTATAATAGAAGAGTTTACTAAGAAGTTTGATGCTTCAAATATAACAGACTTGGCAGGAATAGAAGCAATTGCTAATACGGATGTAACCCCTGCTGGAATGGCTCTGGAAAACAAAGTGAAATCAGCTGTAATAAAGGCTGTAAAGGCTAATGCAGCTCATACAGGCTCTGTGGTTGCTGCTATGCAAGTAGTTGTGGATGCAACTACTGGTGGTGCAATGACAGGTGGTACTCTTTATGACATTCTGAATGGCCAAACTACAATTGCAGGAATCGAAACAGAAGTGAAAACTGTAAATGATGCTGTGACAGCTCAGATGGTAAAGGCTGCTTCTGATGAAGAAATTGCTAACCGAGGTAAATTAGCTACTAATGGTTGGATTTCTCTGCGTGCAACAGAAGATGCTTCTAATTCTGCAAATAATACGTATTTGGCATTGGATACAACTTATTTGACAAACAATATCGATCAGAAATTTGCTGTTAAAAAGTTTATTGACGTAGCAAAACAATCTAATGGTGCCGCATTTGCATATGATAACGCTGTCCGTGCTGATATCAATGGTCGTTTCAACTTCCAGTTTGTTTACCATCCGGCTTCTGACTCTATCGTAATTCGTACTGCTGGTTTCGTTTCAACAAATGATATTTCAGGTACAGAATTTACTCCTGTTTGGAGAGATAGAGATGCTGCTAAATTAGCTGCTATAGTTCCTGATGAAACTCCTGCTCAAAATAATGCTGTAGCAGAAGCTTCTCATGTTGAACGTAACTTGGTGAAATTAGCTAGATTAACAGCGGATCATCGTGAATTGACAGTTGGTAGCACTAATTTCTATGCAGATCAACAATTACCTTATTCAATCAACACCCGTATTTCATTGAACGGAACTTCAAATCTGGTAAAGACAACTCTGCCTTCAGGTGTTTACTTCTTCAATTTGAATACAGCACTGCCAAGCAGAAAAGATTTGAATGGTAAGTTTACTGTAGCTAACTACTGTGGTGAAAAGATGGAATATGTAAACGAAGAAACAACTCAGTTGTTTGGTACAGCTCAGGACTTTGGACATATGCCGCGTACTCAGTGGGTTGTTGAACAGAATGATGGCCTTGCAGGTACTCAAACTGTAAATATCACAAACCGTGAATATCCTAACATTAAAGCAACGAATGTTCAATTGTATGCAGCTGGTGATGATGTATTCACATTGTTCACAAACAATAGCTATGCGATCGCACTTAAAGATACATTGTCTCCTTCATTGGTAAATGTAGAAAGACCGAATGCAGGTGCATTAGTAAACGAATATTTGGGTTATAAGAGACTGGAAGCAGAAGTTCTTGGCGAAAAGATTTTCAATCTTGATTATTTGTCAGGTATCAAACTTGGTAATTTTGTGAATGTAAGCACAACTGCAAGTGATACTACTGTTTATGTTGATGTTAAGGGTGAAAAAGTCTTTGTAGAACTTGTTGAAGCTCCTACAAATGCTAAAAATAAGTATGGTTATGCAAGTACAAAAGCTAAAGCACAGCAATTGTATAGAACAGCTTATTTGCTAAGAGTTCATGATGCATCTAAATTAGTTAACGATAGCAAATATATCGTAGCTGATCCCAAAAATGAAAATACATATTCAGTAACTAAGATCGATGAAGGCAAAGAACTTGATGCAGTTTTGAATGGCAAAGTATCTGTATTCTTCTTGAAAGAAAATAATCAATTAGTTTCTGAAAGTGATACTACTTGCTATTATGCTTTGCAGGAAGCTCAATATTCACTTGTTGACAATACAACTGATAAATATGAATATGTAGATGCTGCAAATCAACGCGTGGGTGTGAGAGATGCCTCTATGAAGTTCACTATCGAACCGACTTGCAGCAATAATTCTGAAGTTCGTATTGCTACATTTGCTTTGGTTGAAGATAATAGCCCGTTATATCGTCGTCTGGGTGTATCAAAAGAGGATGATGGCTTTGCTGATCTGAAAACTGATACAGCTAAGATCTATCGTGTAAATGCAACTTCTCGCGAATATCTGTATGAAGATGCTTATAGCGTATACTCTAAAGAAAAAGGTATCAACTTCTTAGGTGTTGAAGGTAAAGGTGATGCTGCAAAGGCTGCTCTTTATATTGATACAGCTTATGTACGTAATAAAACAAATATGCCTCAGTATATGATCGCTGTAGGTGTGAATGTTGTACCTGCAGGTATGATGTGTCCTGAAAATCCTGAACATAATGATCCTGCATTTATTGAAAAATTCGGTGATTGTGGTCACAAAGTTCCAACAGAAGGTTACAAGACTGGTCGTTACCTGATCAATGCAGAAGATTCTGTTCAGTTGGCTTCAAATGGTAAAGATTATATCTGGAACAATAAATATACTCGTCTTGCTTTTGTTGAAGCTAAGCATATTGCAGATACATTAGTTATCTATCGTGATGGAAAACCGAGTACTTTGGCTGCTGACTCTATCTTCTTAGGTGACAATAAGCATAATATGGCGACTTTAGGTACAGCTTTGAAAGATTGCAAAACTAAGGGTGATTCTATCCATGCTGCTCATAAGTATGGTATCAAAAATGCCGTATTCGCATTCCGTTTGGTAAATGATGATGCTTGCGACTTCCTTATTGAATCTGCTGGTAATCATAAACTGCCTTCAGACAACACAGGTAAGTGGGTTGCTGTTAAGAATGGTGTTCCTGTTGTAGCTGCTTATTCTACATATAGCGATGCTATCCTTGATGCTGAAATTTTCAACATCGAAAAAACAGCTGAAACTCCGACTGCTAACGAAGGTATCTCAACATCTGAAGTATCAGTAGTTGCTGGTAATGGTAAGATCATTATCAAGGGTGCTCAGGGTAAGACAGTTGCTATCAGCAACGTTCTTGGTCAGACAATCGCTAACACAGTTCTTTCTTCTGACAACGCAGAGATCACTGCTCCTGCTGGTGTAGTTGTAGTTGCTGTTGAAGGTGAAGCTGCTGTTAAAGCAATCGTAAAATAAGAAATTTTTTAAATCAAAAATAATCTGTCACGCGGTCATCGGCCAATTACCCCGCGAGGGCGAACAAGTGGCAGTTTAATACTAAAGTAATAAAATAAAGTTCATCTGCCAGTACTCCTGCGAAGGAGAAAAACAGACACAAAAAAGGCCCCGGAAGTTCCAATTTCCGGGGCTTTCTTGTATATTTGTGTTTCTAAACTTAATTCTAATAAAATAAAAACATGGCAAAGGAAGTTACTTTTAAAATAGAAGGGGTACAAGGTGAGCTAAAGTTGGTGTACGGAATGTTTAAAATACATTTGTTTCAGGATGGCAGGGAAATAGTAAGGAAGGGAGCTTTTAATCCGAAGTACTATGTTACAAATACCGAAGGTGAACAAGAAGAGATGAAGATCGTCTATGGTTTCGATTTCGTTCATGTAGTTACTTTCCGTGGAAAAAAGATCGATCTGGAGGAACGTTTATCTACCCGTGAGTATATTGTGGGAGGTCTGCCTGTTTTATTGATATTGACAGGTGGCCTGCTCGGTGCTTTATTTGGCATTGTGGGGGCTACATTTACCTACAATTATATGCGTCGGGAAAAATCTTTTATAAAACAATTGCTGGTTTCATTGGCTGTTTCTGCCGGTAGTTATGTTGCCTATTTTGTATTTGCTTTATTATTCACTATGCTAATAGGACGGTAGACGAAACGTTGCCGGTTGGTAGGCTGTGGTAGGATACAGAATATTGTTCATTCTCCTGACAAGTAGCCTTGTGCTGCTGTCAGGAGCGAATAAAAAGTATAAGAAGAACGTCTGATCTTTGTTACGTTATAAAACCTCTACCGTTTTCTCCAACGCCATCCCATGCGATCCTTTGATCAGGATGTGAAACCCTTTTAACGGGTTGGCTTTTAATGCATCGATCAGTTCTTCTGTTGTTGCATAAGTGGTAAACTCTTTGCCTGCTTTCCGGAAATGTTCCCCGCAAAGGAATACCTTATCGAACTTACCTGCTTTTACTTCGGCTATTACTTCGGCATGCAATTCGTCGCTTGCCGGGCCCAGTTCACGCATGTCTCCCAGAATAACGGCTTTAGGGGATACGGGCATGGATGTGAAGTTTTCGATAGCTACCTTCATACTGCTCGGGTTAGCATTGTATGCGTCGATCAGTAAAGTATTATGTTCTGTTTTCTTCAATTGCGAACGGTTGTTGGTCGGTTCGTATGCCGCAATAGCCCGGCTGATACGTTCTGCCGGAATCTTGAAATAACGGCCCACGGCTACGGCTGTCAGTACATTGTCGAGG
>ERZ812616.2273-NODE-2273-length-17069-cov-3.099154_pt1 | contig 17069 bp, 17 predicted proteins | sample MGYA00376249_ERZ812616 | MGnify/ENA primary metagenome ERZ812616 (study PRJEB26924, sample SAMEA4378265) | human gut metagenome | biome: human gut; feature: human-associated habitat; material: faeces | place: China | collected 2013 ... | reverse complement strand
CCTGCATCCAACAACACTTTGTCGGGGAGGGGGCCGGTGTTGACTGCAATAGTGAAGATACCGGCGGCAGTTCCTGCTTCGACCCCCATAGGAGCATTTTCTACTACGAATGCTTCATTTGCTTTTACTCCGGCTTTTTCCAGTCCCATCAGGTAAGGTTCGGGATGAGGTTTACCGTACTTTACATCGAAAGCTGTAACCATTTTTTCGCGGGTAAAACAACCGGGATAAGTATGTTCCAGCTTATTGATCAGGCTGTGTTGCCCGGAACCGGTGACGACCAGTGTCTGTAATCCATGACTTTTAGCCTGCTTTAGTACTTCTCCGGCACCGGTCATTGCTTTACCGTCGTTGTATTTGTTGAAAAGCATTGCTTTTTCGTCGTATATCTCCTGTTTCTCCTTATCTGTTGCGTCACGCTGAAATGTGCGCTGGTATAACTCGTTGATGGTACTTTCTCCGGTACGGCCTTCAAACATATAGAAATCTTCTTTTACAGCCTGAAGTTGATGGTTCATTGCTGTTTCGTACCAGGCTCGGGCGTGGAAGCGCATTGAGTCGTAGAGTACACCATCCATATCGAAAAGTACAGCTTTGGGGGAAAGAGTATTCTGCTTATGTTTTAGCAGATAACGGTTGATAGCTTCTTGTATCATTATGTTCATATTCTTAATAATCTTTGCAAAGTTACGAAAATTCTTATACTTATTTTCTATCTTTGATGTGAACAACCTGTAAAGCCGGGTATGGTAATAACGATTAAAAACTGATGAGTATGAAGAATAGTTTACTAGTATTAGCAGTGATGCTGTTTGCTTTTAGCTTTCAAAGCAAGGCCCAGGATTGGACTGATATGCAGCATGAGGTTTCTTTGAGTTATGGTGGTCTTCCGGTAGCAGATTTACTGCACCATTATGAACGTTACTTCGATCCATCTGCCGAGTCGGTCGATTTATATGACGATAAAGGTAAGTTCGGAGCATTGAATATCAGTTATCTCTTTTATCCGGATGAAAACTGGGGTATCGGGTTGGTTTATTCTTATACGAATAGTGATAAGCGTATTATTGCCAATGACAAAATAGTTGGCGATTTCATCAACTCGTACCATTCGATTTGTCCTTCTTTTAAATACAACTGGTATAATTATAACTTTGTTACGTTATACTCCCGGTTGAATGCCGGTGTCGCTATTGCTACGGCAAAAGCATCTTTTATCAATCAAGAGAATAAACCGGATGAAGATACCCGTATAAAAGCCTTCTTTATGTATCAGGTATCACCTATCGGGCTTGAGTTAGGAAGGCAGATTGCAGGTTTTGTAGAGGTCGGTTTCGGCCATATGGGAACGGCTATGGCTGGTATACGATATAGAATGTAAAAAATATAGTATTTGATAAATTTAATTTATATCCGTTTAATGGTATCGGATTAGGCTAGCCTACTAAGTGCTTACAATAAAACAGCCGTTGATATATCGCGAAAGGCGTATATTAACGGCTTTTAATTTTGAACGGAGTCCTGTTAGAACTCTGTTAATGTTGCTGTAAAACTAATGAATAAATCTAAATAAATGTCCTATTTGACTTAAAAATAACCATCAAACGATGACTTTTATTCGGAGGGGAAAATTAAATCAAGTTTTTTGCATACCAAGATTACTAAAGGCTGCAAAAAGGAGTGAGTTCTAACAGAACTCATTCAAAATTTAGTAATATGGCCTCAGAAGAACCAAAAATGCGTAGCATCGCCGGAAAACTTACTCCGAACAAGCTAACAGAAAGAGAAGATGATTTCACATTCAATGTGACTTATCTGGCAAACCGGACAATAAAAGACCTTTGTTTGTTTGCTGCAAAGAATGGCAGTAAATTCACAGCATCCGAACTGGAGAGTGCTTACAATGATATCAAAGCCCAAGCTTTGATTGAACTTTATTCAGCTTCGACTGTCGAGTTTGGATTTGCAAATAACTCATTGGGCGTAGACGGTCCTTTTATCGGACCCAAGGCGCAATTCGATCCTACCCGTAATAGTGTGGTTCTTCGTTGTTCTCCCCGTTCTGAATTTAAGAAAGATCTGAAAGGGATATCTGTGATTGTAAGTGCAGTCGAGGAAGGTCTTCCTGTTGTTATTAAAATCCTGGATGTGGTATCCGGTAGCGTGAACAGTGTGCTCACTCCCGGTGGTGGACTGAATGGAGAAGGTGATCGGACGAAGATAGTCGGTGAAGAAGGTAAACAAGTCGGTTTCTTTTTTATCAATGCAACCGATAAAAAGGAAACAGCAATTCCCATGACCTCTTTACTCCGTAACGATCCTTCCTTCTTCTCTTTTATTATTCCTTCTCTGCCGGCAGGTTCTTATTATCTGGAAGTTGCCACGCAATATGGCGGAAACAGTAAACAACTGTTGAAAGAGGTACGTCGTAATCGTTTCCCGTATTTGCTGGAAGTTTCGGATGGAGGAGACGACAGACCGGTAATTGAGTAATCTGTATACGATGATCGTATAAGCCCACATACGGTCGTCGTATACGGTAACATACGGTTATCGTATACGGACGCATACGGTGATCGTATAAAATCAAAATAATAATCATTAAAAATCAAGAGTTATGAAAACAAGAAAATTACAGTGGCTACTGGCTGCAATGATGTTTGCGATGGTTGTATCGATATTGGGAGGATGCAGTAAGGATGACGATCCTTCTGATCCGGATAATAAATTGCCTGATCCGGAGGGGACTGTTTCGGTGAATATTAGTGAGAGTTATGATGAATATGGAAGACCCAGTTATGTAGATATTGGAGGTGTATCAATAAGGTGGGTAACTCCTGATAATATTGTAACCAGCTATGGGAGTGAATTAATAGTAAATGTAGGGCAGATGAAAGGCCTAGCTAATATAATAAAAGTACCGGAAAGCGGTTGGTCTAAAAATGTTTCCTGTGAGCCTGGGTGTGGATATATTGCTCGTGAAGCTTATCGTGACGAAAACAACGAACTCGTATTCGAATATAGTCGTTTCTACGTCGTAAGAAGTATCACCGATGTATCAGGCGGAATTATTGGTGCCGAAATAAAGTATCAAAAAGATTGGGTTCCGGGGCAGGAATAACACATCCTTATATAGCAAAAGTTAATATTTACATAAAAAGGAGATAGGCCATAACCCATCTCCTTTTATATTATATAAGAAATACAATGTTCTTAGATCACAACCGTGCACGGATAGCTTCACTTTCTTTTTCATATCCAGGCTTGTTCAAAAGCGCGAACATGTTTTTCTTGTAAGCTTCAACACCCGGTTGGTCGAACGGATTAACGCCCAGCATATAACCGCTGATACCACAAGCTTTTTCAAAGAAGTAGAACAACTGACCGATGTAATAAGCATTTACTGCCGGCATCGTGATCTTGATGTTAGGAACGCCACCGTCAACGTGTGCCAGCTGAGTACCCAGTTCTGCCATCTTATTTACTTCGTCCACGCGTTTGCCTGCAAGGAAATTCAATCCGTCCAGGTTTGCTTCGTCGGTCGGAACGATCACTTTGTGTTCAGGCTCTTCTACAGATATTACTGTTTCGAAGATAATACGTTCACCTTCCTGTATCCATTGACCCATAGAGTGCAGATCAGTTGTCAGGTCGACAGAAGCCGGGAAAATACCTTTTCCGTCTTTGCCTTCGCTTTCACCGTATAACTGTTTCCACCATTCGCCGATGTAATGAAGTTTGGGGTGGAAGTTGGCAAGGATTTCAATCTTCTTACCGCTCTTATATAATTCGTTGCGGGTTGCAGCGTAGATAGCTGACAGGTTTTCTTTGAAAGGAACTTCGATACCTGTTGCTTTTTCCAGGGAAACAGCACCGGAAACCAGATCGCGAATGCTGATACCTGCTACTGCGATAGGCAATAAACCAACCGGAGTCAGTACGGAGAAACGTCCGCCTACATTATCGGGGATGATAAATGTCTTGTAACCTTCCTGGTCAGCTAGTGTACGAAGGGCACCTCTCCTGGCATCGGTGATGGCAACGATACGGTGTTTAGCTTCCTCTTTACCTACGGCATCTTCCAATTGTTTTTTCAGCATACGGAATGCAAGGGCAGGTTCCGTAGTCGTACCTGATTTAGATATATTGATCAGACCGAATTGTTTATCTTTCAGTACTTCGCACAGTTCGTACAGGTAGTCTTCACCGATATTTTGTCCGGCATATAAAACTACCGGGTTCTTACGGTCGGACTGTAACCAGTCGAAGCTGTTGTTCAGGGCTTCAACAACGGCCTTTGTTCCCAAGTAACTTCCTCCGATACCGATAGCTACGACAACTTCGCATTTGGAACGAAGCACATTAGCTGTATTTTCGATGTCAGTTAACTCTGCGTCTGTGATAGAAGAGGGAAGATGGAGCCAACCCAGAAAGTCGTTACCTGCTCCGTTTCCGTTATGTAAAGTGGCAATACATTCGTTTGCCTTAGCTTCCTGTGCGTACACCTGTTCCTTTGTAACAGCGCCCAGTGCTTTGTCGATGTTAAGACTGATGTTTTTCATACCTATTTAAATGTTTCTGTCAACTGCCGTATAACGGTAGTCGGCGATTTCTTTTCATATAATATATCGTATAAGGCATCCAGGATCGGCATGTTTACCTTATATTTCTCATTTATTTCATGAATACATTTTGTCCCGTAGTATCCTTCGGCTATCATTTCCATTTCAAGTTGGGCTATCTTGACAGAGTATCCTTTCCCGATCATAGTTCCGAAAGTACGGTTACGGCTGAAACGTGAATAAGCTGTCACCAGCAAGTCTCCGAGATAAACAGAGTCGGTAACATCCCGCTCCAGGCTATGTACCGAATTCAGGAAATTCCGCATCTCTTCGATTGCGTTACAGATGAAGACTGCCAAAAAGTTATCCCCGTATTTCATACCGTGGCAGATACCGGCAACGATAGCATATACATTTTTGAGGACGGATGCATATTCTATACCTCTAACATCTTTGCAGCAGTAGTTGTTCAGATATGGATTCTGAAACACCGGAGCTACCGCCCGTGCATTTTCTATCTTGGAGCAAGCCAAGGTGATATAGGAGAGGCGTTCGAGAGCAATCTCTTCTGCATGGCACGGACCACCGATCACTGCAATGTTTTCTTGCGGAACATTATAATATTCCGTAAAGTAATCTGCGATCAGCATGTTTTCATCCGGAACAATACCTTTGATGGCCGAAATGATAAACTTATCGCTCAAAGGAGTAGTCACCTTCATCAAATGCTGTTTCAGGAACGGAGAAGGTGTTGCGAAAATCAAGGTATCGGAATCCTCGATTGCGGCGTTGATGTCTGTATAAAAATTAATTTTATCCGTATCGAACTTGACGGCAGAGAGATAACTGGGGTTATGCCCTGTTTTTATAAAATCATCCACCTGGTCCTGACGGCGCATGTACCAGTTAATGCTATCCTGTGTAGAAAGTACAATCTTGGCTAAGGCAGTAGCCCAGCTACCGCCTCCCATTATTGCAATTTTTCCGGGTAAATTCATGGTATATATTATTTAGCCGCATTTGCAATCCACGCTTCAACCTCTTCGGCCGCAGGGTTTTGCAGTTCCAACTTATACTTCTTGTTCATTTCGCAAAGCTCCTGACGTAACTTGTTAGGATTTAACTCTTTCAGAGTATCGACGGTTATATATCCGGCTTTTTGTAAAGCAGGAACCCAAGCTTCGTCGATTCCTAATGCTACATATTTATCAGCAGTATCTTTCTTTACTGTTTTTTCCGGACGCATCTGCGGGAAGAATAAAACTTCCTGGATCGTCGTCTGTCCTGTCATCAACATCACCAAACGGTCGATACCGATACCGATACCGGATGTCGGAGGCATACCGAATTGCAGTGCGCGTAAGAAGTCTTGGTCGATGAACATCGCTTCGTCGTCTCCTTTTTCGCTCAACTTCAACTGATCTTTGAAACGTTCTTCCTGGTCGATTGGGTCGTTCAGCTCGCTATAAGCGTTTGCCAACTCTTTACCGTTCACCATCAATTCGAAACGTTCTGTTAGTCCCGGTTTGCTGCGGTGCATTTTGGTCAATGGGCTCATTTCAACCGGATAGTCGATAATGAATGTCGGCTGGATGAATGTACCTTCGCAGAATTCTCCGAAGATTTCATCGATCAACTTGCCTTTACCCATCGTATCGTCGATCTCCATCTTCAATTCTTTACAAATTGAACGGATTTCATCTTCGCTCTTGCCTTCCAGGTCGTAACCGGTCTTTTCCTTGATGGCTTCCAGAATAGGCAGACGGCGGAAAGGAGCCTTGAAGCTGATGGTCTTGCCGTCGACTACGGTTTCGCATGTGCCGTTGACAGCCATACAGATCTTTTCCAGCAGTTGTTCCGTGAAACTCATCATCCAGTTGTAATCCTTATACTGCACATATAGTTCCATGCAGGTAAATTCCGGGTTGTGTGTCCGGTCCATACCTTCGTTACGGAAGTTTTTGCCGATTTCGTAAACCCCTTCGAAACCGCCGACGATCAGTCTTTTCAGATACAGTTCGGTAGCGATACGCAGATATAGGTCGATATCTAATGAGTTATGATGCGTGATAAACGGACGTGCACTTGCACCACCGGCGATAGACTGAAGGATCGGAGTTTCTACTTCCGTATATCCGGCATCGTCGAGCACAGCGCGCATTGTTTTGATCACTTTTGCACGTTTCATGAAAATATCCTTTACGCCATCGTTTACGATCAGGTCGACATAACGCTGGCGATAGCGCAGTTCGGGATCGTTGAATCCGTCATAGGCAACACCGTCTTTGTATTTAACGACCGGCAGCGGTCTGAGTGATTTGGACAATACCGTTATCTCTTGTGCATGTACGGAGATTTCACCCATCTGTGTGCGGAATACAAAACCTTTGATTCCGACGATGTCTCCGATATCGAGCAACTTTTTGAAAACGACGTTATATAAATCTTTGTTTTCATCCGGACAAATATCATCACGGGAGATATACACCTGTATTCTGCCTTCAGAATCCTGCAGCTCCATGAAAGAAGCCTTACCCATGATACGGCGGCTCATGATGCGTCCGGCAATACTTACAGGACGAGGTTCGGCATCGTCTTTAAAGGATGCCTTTATTTCATTGGAAAATGCGTTTGTTACATACTCGGCAGCGGGATAAGGTTCTATCCCCATTTGGCGCAATTGCTCCATGCTATTGCGTCTTATGATTTCCTGTTCACTCAGTTCTAATAGATTCATTACGCTATTATTTTGTATAATACGGCGCAAAAGTACAAAACTTTTCTCACTTATCGGTCAAAAGTGAGTCGTAGTTTACTTAATTATATATTTGAAAGGCACTTATGATTACGTATCGCTTCTGGAAGGAAAAAACGTACGTCTTTGCCGTCTTTTAAAGATTGCCGAATAAAAGTAGATGAGACTTCCATCAATGGTGCTTCTACTGCACGAATATCCGGAAAGTTTGCCGGTAGAATGATTTCATATCCTTTACGGGGATAGATCAGGATCGGATAACTGGATATGAGTACATCGGATTCTTTCCAGCGTTTTATGAAAGCCCAGTTGTCGGCTCCCATGATAAAATGGAACTGACGGTCAGGATAGGTACGGTCGAGAGCCCGGAGCGTGTCGATCGTATAGGTCGGCTGGGGAAGAGAAAACTCAAAATCGCTGGCGCGGAATTTCGGATAACCGGCGATAGCTGCTTCGACTAATTCATAACGAAGCTGGTCGTCCATTAATTCTTCGCGGTCTTTCAGAGGATTGTGTGGAGTGATAAGAAACCAGAGTTCATCCAGCCCGGCAAATTCACACAACCAGTTGGCTAATGCCAGATGGCCGATGTGAACCGGATTGAACGAGCCGGAAAAGATTCCGGTTTTTAGTTTCTTTATTGTCGTTTCCACTTTATGAAATTAAATGCCTGTGCACCGAATACCAATCCGGTGGCTACGGCAATAATATATTCTTTATAAATAAGGGCGGCAATACAAGTTCCCAATGCAGCAAGAGCAGTCAGGGCAAATATGTATCCCCATTTACGTGGTAGCTTACCGTTGGTACTCATGGCTTCGTCAGAAAGTTTTTAATTACTTCAAAGGCTTCTTTCTGTGCCGTTTCCAGATCATCGTTCACAATGCAAACATCGAAGTGGGGGATGAATCCCAGCTCAAACTCCGCTTTGGCGATACGGCTGTCGATCACTTCCGGTGTATCTGTTCCACGACCTTCCAAGCGTTCACGCAGGTGATCGATACTGGGAGGTTGAATGAAAACCGACAAAGCACGATCGCCATAGAACTTCTTGATGTTACAGCCACCTACTACATCGACGTCGAATATCACGTTATTACCTTCGTTCAGGATGCGTTCCACTTCGCTTTTCAGTGTTCCGTAATATTTGTCGGTATATACTTCCTCGTATTCCAGGAAATCACCGGCTGCGATATGGCTGCGAAATTCGTCGGGAGTCAGGAAATAGTATTCCACACCGTTCTTTTCTGTTCCGCGAGGAGCACGGCTTGTCGCCGAGATAGAGAAATGCAGGTTCAGGTTCTGCTTTAGCAGATAGTTGATAATGGTTGATTTACCTGAGCCTGACGGGGCAGAGAATATAATTAGTTTACCAGCCATTTTATAAAACGTTTAATACCTGTTCTTTGATCTGTTCCAGTTCGTCTTTCATCTGAACGACGATCTTTTGCATTTCTGCATGGTTGCTTTTCGAACCGAGGGTGTTGATCTCGCGTCCCATTTCCTGGGCGATGAAACCAAGCTTTTTACCCTGTCCATGTCCATCTTTCATTGTGCTGATGAAATATTTCAGGTGGTTGTCGAGACGGTTCTTTTCTTCGTTTACATCCAGTTTCTCTATATAATAGATCATTTCCTGTTCAAAACGATTCTTATCGTAATCCTGGTTGGCAATCTTTTCGAGGTTGTCCATGATGCGCGTTTTGATCTTTTCGATACGTTCGCCTTCGTATTCTTCCACTTCGGTGAGCAGACGGGCAATGTTACCGATCTTCTCTTCAAACAGTTTCTGCAGCATGGCTCCTTCCTGGATACGGAAGTCGCAAAGATGCTTGATGGCCTCTTTTACTGCTGTGAAAACCACTTCCCATTCGCTTTCGTCTACCTCAACGATTTCCGACTTGATAACATCCGGCATTTTCAATAATGTCTGGAACCAGTCTGTAGGAAGTGCGATATTCAGTTTGTCAGCGATGTCTTTGATCTGGCTGTAATAGCTCTCAAAAGCTGTGAGGTTAATCTGAGTAGGAGTATCTTTTCCTATATATTCAATGTAAATGCTGAAATCGACCTTACCCCGTTCGAGCGACTGAAGCAGCTGGCTACGGATTTGCATTTCTTTATCTTTGTAGATAGACGGAATGCGGGTTGATAAATCCAGTTGCTTGCTGTTGAGCGCTTTTATTTCTACGGTTACCTTTTTTGAAGGAAGTTCGGCTGTAACCTTACCGAATCCAGTCATTGATTGTATCATTGTTCTAAAAATTTGTGCAAAGATAGCTTATTCAGTTGATAGTTGACAGTTGACAGTTGACAATTATTTGGTTCTATGTATAAAAAGTTCGTTATTTTCTCATTCGTGTAAAGACGATTTAGTACTTTTGCGACCAATTAATCCGGTTGATAACCGGCAGTGTCCAATCAAAAAATACCTGTCAACTATCAACCGTCAACTGTCAACTGTTATGTCTTGTATTTTAAATATTGATACTTCAACATTGGTCTGTTCCCTGGCCCTATCGGCAGACGGAGAGGTGCTTTTTGAAAAGACCTCTTTCGACGGACCTTCGCATGCCGCCTTACTGGGCGTATTTGTAGAAGAAGCTCTTGCTGTATTGAAAGCAAAAGCATTGACGCTGGATGCTGTGGCCGTCAGCAGTGGCCCCGGTTCTTATACCGGCCTGCGTATCGGCGTTTCCGTAGCGAAAGGGTTATGTTTCGGTTTTAGCATTCCGCTGATCGGTATCCATACGCTCGATATTCTGGCCGCTACCGCTATCCGTCAACAACCGCTGGCTGACGGCGGGCTGTATTGCGCCATGCTCGATGCACGCCGTATGGAAGTGTATGCCACCCTCTATGATGCCGGCCTGAATACTATACGTGCAACATCGGCCGATGTCGTGGATGAGCAGACTTATGCCGCTTACCTGGAAAAAGGAACTGTCTGTTTCTTTGGCAACGGTGCCGCAAAGTGCCGCGAAGTGATCGCTTCGTCGAATGCCATTTTTATCGATGGTATCCATCCCCTGGCTGTCAATATGATTCCCCTGGCGGAAAAGGCTTTTGCTGCCGGGCAGTTTGAAGATGTCGCCTATTTCGAACCGTTCTACCTGAAAGAATTCCAGGCTACGATCGCGAAGAATAAGGTGTTGGGATAACGGCGGCTCGAAAGCAGTCGTTCCTGTCTTTGCTATAAATAAAAAACTGCTTATCGGGCATTTAAGCGAACCCGATAAGCAGTTGTGTCGGAATAATATTCTTTGTTATACACCCAGCCTGGCCGCACTTGTCTGGCGGGCGGCCTTCGATTCCTGCAGATGGGTTTGAATCTGGTTATCCATTGTTTTGTTTACTATGAATTTGCCGATGAACCAGAGGACGAGGAATACAATGCCGGATGTGATGTCGATGAGGTACATTAACACAAAGCACAGTAACCAAAGCCATTTGACGATTTTCTTGATCTTTTCTTTTCCATTGACAAAATCTACTTCGTCCTGATCTATCGGATAGTTGTAAGAGGTACGTTGTCCGGTTCCGTCCATCATAAAATTATACCGCTGGTTGTTGTAAGTGTAGTACACAAACCAGAACGGAGCCAGGATGTATTCTCCTTTCGTGGCCAGGTTGAAACTGGAAGACGCGCGGAAGTTACGTATTTCCTGATCGCCGATTTGGTTGAGTGCAGCATCCTGTGCCGTGTCGTCTACCAAATCTTTCCCGTGTTTCTGCCATACTATATTGGTGTCGGCATTACGGGGGATAGTTATCATGCGTTCATCTTCATCGTTCAGCATATCACCGTCAAACTGTTTTGACATCATCACGTCGTAGGGGAACTGATAGGTGAAATTCCGGAGTTCTACCGGTAAGTCTTCACTGTCTTCATTGGCAAGGCATAAAAATGCAAAATTGCCTGCTGCATTACCGTTTTGCGGACGCCATTTCTTTACGGTCTTTGTCGAAATAGTCTTGCCGCTGTCTGTCCAGTTTCTCGAAATATCTACTTTCTGGTCTTCGTAAGACGATTCGCAACTCCATGAAGATTGGTAAGTACCTTCAAAAAGATACATCGGCAAATAAGCACGGAACACATTGTCGGTGTTGATGGATTCGAAGATGTTCTTGGGAACGAAATCCTGATTGATCAGGGTATCCACCAAACATTTTTCGAAGTTACTTTCCTGTGTAGTGAACGGGATGATGCGTTCAGGGCGAATTTCTTCTTTAGCGGTCGCCAACGGGTTCTTCATCACGGTGCCGCAACGGGGACATGTTGCTGTCGACTTAAAAGCACTGAATGAAGTGAGCGTCTGATTACATGCCGGGCACTTCACGATCTGCAATTGCATAGTTTCTGCCATAATATCAAATATTAAATGAGTTAATAAGTTAATGAGAATATTTTAATATTGTTTTTCTTTCTTCGATCAGGCCTGCCAGCTGTCTGGCTAATGATGTGGATTCTTCAACATTACTTTCCGTTATGGATTGTCGCAGGGAAGCGATCGCCTGTTCTATCTCGATGTCGATCTTTTCAGACTCCTGGGTCTGCCGCGAAGAGCTGGCTTCCAGTTTGTCGGAGCAATCGGCGATCAGTCTTTTCAGTTCCGGTTTGTCTGTTTTCGCCATCAGCCTTTTCAGGCTCATCCGCATCGACTGGTAAGCATCTATATCCTGCTTGCGTTTTTCAAGCGATTGCGCAGTTGCCTGATTCGCCCAGGCATTTCCTAAAATGAGGACTACGAAAATCAGCCAGAGAGCGGTCTGTACCACCAGCGACCAAACAGGCGATTCCATCCGGTAGATAATGAAAACCACACCGGCTATCAATTCCAGGATGAAATACGTTATGGCCTGTCCGTAGAGGACGGAAGACAGGTAGTAAGAAGCATCCCCCTTCGTTTTCAATACGGGCAGGAAGAGTATGGTGAAATACGCCACATGGATATACGCATACGAAACCCATACGGAAGTAGGATTGTCTGTGCCGCACAGTAGAAAAAACAACGTGTTGAAGACCACCAGGAACACCAATGTAAAAACAATACGGATTAATGTCGTTTTCATAAATATGATTAGATATAGGGTATTACAATCTGCTTAATATCTCTGCCACTTTCTGGTCGTAGACAGCTTGAGGTATCAATCCGGCATCCAGCATTTGCTTCATTTTTTGCAACGACTCCATCGGATCGGGCTGTGCCGGTGCCTGTGCGGGTTGCTGAACCTGGTTGCCGGGAAATACGGATTGGGTGATATTGGCAAACGTTCCACCGGCCGCCATGCCCATTCCCAGGCCGGCACCTGCGCTGGCTATACCGCCGGCTCCCGGATTTTCTGCAATCGTCTGAAGCATATCCATCCCCTTGATGGTGGCGTAGGCATTCCCCATCGTGTGGAGTTCTTCCACTTTGCTATGTGCGCCGATGATACGGGCTTGTGCTTCGCCTTGTGCACTCATGCGTTGCAGGCGGACAGCTTGCTCGTACATCTGGCGCTGTTCTTCGTCCAGTTCGAGACTGATAGTGAAATCGACCAGCATGATACCGTAAGCTTCCAATAACTTCTGAATGTCCGGCAGGCTGAGTTGTGCTATCTCCTTTTTCTTTTTAGAGCACTCCATCGAATTGATGCCGTTCTTCTCCAATACCGAAGAAATGATGTCGGCAATTTCCTGGTAAACACGTTCGAACAGCTTTTCTTTCAAATGATCTGTCGTGTAGCTGCTGTTGTCGCGTAACACCTTCTTAACAAAAGTTTCCGTGTCGATAACGCGTATGACATAAATACCGCCACCTCTCAACTGGGCACCGGCACCCAACAAAGGGCATGTGTATCCGATGGGATCTATGGTACCCCAGGGAATTTCAAATTCTTCGACGGAAACGAAATAAACCCGGCAAGGGAAATAACTCTTTCCGCCCGACAATGCTTCACGGAAAGACCGTATCACTGCAATGTTCTGTGTCTTCAATTCGCATTCCGTCCCACTGGGAAAGACCGCCCATTCGCTGGCACCGTTTTCAAAAATGGCCTCTTCTCCTTTGCGGACAAGTATTTTTGAATGGGTGTTGAAGTCGCTGCTGGGATGTCGCCAGGCGATAAGTCCGCGTCCCGTATTGTTGCCCTCATTTTGAATTACATCAACGAACGAATGCCCGCCGGAAGGCGATGGTACTGTTGGTCTGCTAAAAAGTCCCATTTTTATTTTCAATTTAGTGGTTCTATACTCCTTTTATTTTTACTAAAGTAGTTCTCTCATTTCTGACAAATATACATAGATTTTATAAAAAACAACTATCATACTATCACTTTTTATTATAAATATAAGATTATTACTTATTTATAGCGTGATAGTATGTAAAATAAACTATCACTATCTATCACCATACTATCACTCTTTTATTTGCAGGAACGCCCGGTTTTTAATTCTTTCTATATGAAAAATATAATAAGAAAAAATGAAATAAACTATTGAAAAACATTGTTTATATGCAATACTTTTCTTATATTTGTAAGGAGATAAAGTTGCCGCCATCCGGGTCTCGAGGGTATTGACACCCGGGTGTGAGCATCGTTCAGATCCGGGTGTAAAATGGGCTAAAATGCCCGTCTTGGTGAGGTTTACTAGTATTATTATTAATAAAAACTCCTTATTTATGGCACATTTCTATGTAGTCCGAGCAAAAACGGATAAGACAGGTCCGGTAGAAAAGAAGCTGTTTTATGGTGTTCCGGTTAGTACGGGACGAGTTACAACCGAAAAGTTGGCTGAAGTGATAGCCGACCGTTGTTCATTGACGCGCGGAGATGTGCTGGCAACCGTCTGCGAGCTGAGCGATGTGATTAAGGAATGCCTTAAAGACGGATATTCCGTAGAACTCAAGGATATGGGTGACTTATATCTTTCGGCTGCCAGTGAAGGATATGAGGACAAAAAGGATTGCACTCCCCATCGGGTGAAAGCGAAACGTGTTTGTTTCAGGATGAGTCCGCGCCTGCGTAAAGAAATGAAGTTTTTTAAATTTGAAAGATACCCGTTCGAATGAAAGTTACACAATACCGTTATAAGAAAGAGCAACTAATGGTGCAGATCCGCAACCTGGAAGCGGTTGTAGAAACGTTGCGTTCCGACAGTCTGGCGGAACAGATTGCTGCAGTACGTAACAGGCTCTGTTTTACATTGCCTGGATATCTTAATGAATGGACTGGAAAAATGCCGGTTATTGTTTGGGGCGCCACTTATCGAAAAGAAGAGGGGCAGGTTCGGATAAAGACCTATACGGGATGTATTGTTTTGGAAGTGAACGGTTTGTCGGATATGGCAGAGGCTGCTCGTGTGCGCGAAGAAGCTTCCGCTATGCCGCAGACGTTGTTGGCTTTTATCGGGTTGAGCGGCAAGTCGGTGAAGATAATCGTGCCGTTTACCTTGCCGGACGGAAAGTTACCCCGCTCGGAAGAGAAGGCGAAATTATTTCATGCGGCAGCTTACCAGTTGGCTGTCAGGTATTACCAGCCTCAGTTGAGCAGTATGGTCACGTTGAAGGAGCCGGTGCTTTCGCGGGGTACCCGGGTCAGTTATGATGCCGGGTTGTATTATAATCCGGATGCGGTGGCAATCCGGATAGAGCAACCTTTGCAGATGCCTTCCGAGGGTGAACTGCGTATCGTGCAGGATGCTCCGGTCGATCCGGTCGACCGCTTGTTGCCGGGGTTGGAGCGTAACTCGCAGGTTGCTACGCTTTTCAGTGTGGCGCTGGTTGAGGTTGTCCGTAAATTTGCCGCTATCGGCGGTAGCGATCTTCAGGCATTATTTACGGAGATGGCGCAAAACTGTTGCCGTCTGGGAATACCGGAGGAGGAAGCGGTAGGATGGATGCTGCGGTATGATTTGCTGAAACCTCAGAAGGTGCTGATACGCAGTGTATTCCGTTCGGTTTATTTGCTGAAGAAGGTAGGGGAAGGCAAATTGCCTTTGCCGGAATGTTTTTCGCTGGTGATGCAGTTGGAAGAGTTTATGTCGAGGCGTTATTATTTCCGTTTGAACGAGATGAACGGGGAGGTAGAATATCTGGATCGATCGGTTATCCAGTTTGTTTATCATCCTTATACACAGAAGGTTCGTAATACTATCTGTCTGGAGGCGCAGAAAGAGGGGCTGAATGTGTGGGATAAGGATATCGACCGGTATGTGCATTCCGACCAGATCACGTCGTATCATCCGATCGAGTCGTTCCTGGCTAACCTTCCGGCCTGGGATGGCAAATCGCATATCCGGGCGTTGGCAGACCGGGTACCTAACAGTAATCCGCTGTGGCAGGATTGTTTTTACCGTTGGTTCCTGAGCATGGTTGCCCATTGGATGCAGATGGATAAGGATCACGGGAACAGTACGACGCCTTTGTTGGTGGGTGACCAGGGATGCGGAAAGTCAACTTTTTGCCTGAACTTATTACCGCCGGCGCTCCGTCCTTTTTATACGGACAGTATCGATTTCGGCAATAAGAAGGAGGCGGAACTGGCTTTGCACCGCTATGCGTTGATCAATATCGACGAGTTCGATTCGGTGAAGGCTTCCCATCAGAGTTTTCTGAAGCATGTGTTGCAGAAGGCGGTGGTCAATGCCCGCTTGCCTTATCAGAGTTCGACGCGCAGCCTTCGTCGTTATGCGACTTTTATCGCTACCAGTAATAATTTTGATTTGCTGACCGATCCGACCGGAAGTCGCCGTTTTGTCTGTGTAGAGATCGAAGGCCTGATTGATTATATCCAGCCGATCGATTACGGACAGCTTTACGCCGAAGCGAAAGAAATGTTGCGCCGTGGCGAGCGTTTTTGGTTCACGCACGAGGAGGAAGCGGCAATCGTGGAGAACAACCAGCGTTTCCAGCAAGTCCCGGCCGAAGAGCAATTGTTCCTTCGTTATTTCACGATCCCGGAAGATACGGAGGGCTTGAAACCGCTGCTCGCTACCGAAATACTGGATATTATAGCCGAAAAACACCCCGGTTTTATCATCACAAAAACGATGATACTCAATTTCGGCAAGCTTTTGAAGCGAAATAACGTACCGAATAAGCGGACGAATAGAGGGACTTGTTATTATGTAAAAGAAATAAATTCTTGAATATCATTATGTTTATGAAGTCTGATATGATCGTATGATAGATGTTATGATGGTTTAAATGAATAACTATCATAAGGTTAATGGCTTTATAATCATTGTTTTATGTTTGATTAATGATAGTATGATGTTTGTTTTGTGAAAAAAGAATTATGGTAGCTGATTTTAAACCAAATCATTGCATCTGCTGTTTTATGCTCATAATAGAAACAGAATGGCATAAATATGAAAAAGAAAAATGTTTGGTTGGTTATTGGGGTAGTAGTGGCAATTGTTCTCCTGATGGTATGGTTATTCGTCGGAACAACAGTGGAAGAAGTGGCTGATCCGGTAGTGAGTCCGATGGTGGTTGAATAAAAATGTAAGAATTGTCGTTAATACAAGGATGGCATGTAAAATGGAGTTTAATGTCCATTTACACATGCCATCTTTTATTTCTGGGATATTCAGAATATCCTTCAAATCTTATCCTAAGAATCCTAACAGGATACCGGCTGCTACCGCAGAACCGATCACACCTGCTACGTTCGGACCCATAGCGTGCATCAACAGATAGTTGGTCGGGTCATATTCCAAACCTACGATCTGAGAGATACGTGCAGAGTCAGGAACGGCGGATACA
>ERZ812616.2255-NODE-2255-length-17156-cov-3.246067_pt1 | contig 17156 bp, 9 predicted proteins | sample MGYA00376249_ERZ812616 | MGnify/ENA primary metagenome ERZ812616 (study PRJEB26924, sample SAMEA4378265) | human gut metagenome | biome: human gut; feature: human-associated habitat; material: faeces | place: China | collected 2013 ... | reverse complement strand
TCTGGCAACTATGTTGGGCAAGAAGGTGTCGTAAAAGAAAACACGAACAAACGTTATCAGGTACGTGCCAATATAACATCACAGATCACGGACTGGTTGCACTTGACAGCGGATGTGAATGCCTCACATAATGTGAAGAGGAGTGCAGACTTTAGTGCTGCTAAAGGTAATATTGTCAATATCGCGATGAATTATGCACCAGTTCTCGGTATCATGAACGATGACGGGACCTATATACGTGATCCATACAGCGCTATTACACAATTGAATCCGGTTGGTTTATTGAATGAACAAATTGGCGAATCAATGAGAGATATCGTTAATGCTCACATTGACTTAAAGTTCAACATTTTGCCAGGTTTAACCTTTACAACCAGTAATGGTGTAGACTACAACGATGTGAAAAACTATTCTTTTGCTACAAAAAAAGTATCCAGTTCAAGCAGTATGGGTAACAATGACGGTTATCGCATGACTTTGCAAACCACAAATAATCTGACTTACAACGGAAAATGGGGCGACCACGCTCTAACCGCCACTGCTGTTTATGAAGCTACCCAGTCAGAATACCGTTATATGAACATCTCGGGAAATAATTTAATGACTGAAAGCGTAGGATGGTGGAATGCAGAAATGGCCAGTAGTCGCAGTGCAAATAATGACTATTCAAAATGGGCATTGATGTCCGGTGTTGGTCGTGTGATGTATAACTACAAAGACCGATATATGCTGACCGGAACAATCCGTGCTGATGGTTCATCAAAGTTCTTCAATGATAAATGGGGCTGGTTCCCTTCTATCGCTGCTGCCTGGTCAATGGGTAATGAAGACTTTATGCAAAATCAGAATATTATTCAGGATCTGAAGATCCGTGCCAGTTACGGCGTTATCGGTAGTCAGGCCATTGATCCTTACGAAACATTAGGATTGATGTCAAAAGCCATGTATTCATTTGGAGGAAATTCTTATTACACAGGTTACTGGGTAGGACAGTCAGTAGCAACACCGGATCTTTCTTGGGAAAGAACACATCAGTTTGACTTAGGTTTGGACTTTTCTACACTAAATCATCGCTTAAGTGTATCGTTAGATTATTTTGACAAACGAACAAAAGACGGTCTGTTGAAACGGACCATTCCGAATTATGATGGTGGTGGATCTTACTGGGTAAATGCTGCAGAAATCAGCAACCGTGGTATGGACTTCTCAATCAATGCAACAATCTTTGATCGTCCGGACTTCAGTTGGACAACAACTTTCAACGGTACCTATCTGAAAAATGAAGTGAAAGACCTCGCAGGTTTGGAATTTATTCCAGGAGCTAATATCGCCTCCGGTATGTTTTCAACAGATGGTATTACCCGTGTTGAGGTAGGTCAGCCAATCGGTGCTTTCTATGGATATGAATGGAAAGGGCTGGAAGAGATTTATGATAAAGAAGGTAAACTTGAAACTGTACGAGATGCCTTTGTAGACCAGAATGGTGATAATGTAATCGACAGTAAAGACCGTACTTTTATCGGAAAAGCCAACCCTGATTTTACGTTAGGATGGAACAACAGCTTGAGCTGGAAAAATTGGGATTTGAATATGTTCTTCACTGGTTCGTTCGGTGCCGATCGTTTCAACATGGTTCGTTACACCGGAACATCCATGACGGGAGACTTCGCTTTCATTACCCTGAAAGAATATCTGAATGATAATTATGATACGAAAGGGTTGTCTGCACGTTATCCATCAGTAAATGTAACCGGTAATAATTATCAGGCAGCAGCAACATCAACCAAGTATCTGGAAAAAGCAAATTATTTCCGTCTGGATAATATTAGTTTATCATACAATCTGCCAAAATCGGTATCTAAGTTTGCTGACCTACGCTTTACGTTCAGTTGCCAGAATTTATTCACGATAACTAGTTATAAAGGAATGGATCCGGCCGGTATTTCGTTTGTAGATACAGGAACCGGTAGTGTAGATACTAACGACGGTATCGATCTGGGAGCTTATCCGTTAACCCGTTCGTATACAATTGGTGTTCGTATGAATTTCTAACCATTTAATAAAGAATATAGTATGAAAGCAAAATATATATTATATGCCTTAGGCATAGCTTTACTATCGAGTTCATGTAATGATTTTCTGGATGAAGATGCAAAAGGGAAATTAACACCCGGGACCTTCTTCTCAACACAAGATGAATTAACGATGGCAACTTATGCATTGTATAAAAATGTCTGTCTGATGCAGACCAATACCAATCCGACTATTCCGAGTTGGCAAGGCGATGACATAACAGCTAATCCGGAAAGTAATAAACAGGCCTATGCCGAAGCTGATGCATTCCGTCCGACAGATGCTAATAAAGGAGTAGATGCTGCTTGGTCAACCTCTTATACAGCAATCAAATCTGCGAATTATATCATTGGCAACGGAGACAAAACTCCAACAACCCAGGCAGAAATCGATATCGCAATCGGTCAGGCCAAGTATTGGCGTGCAGCCAACTATTTCTGGTTGGTTCGCCGTTGGGGACCAGTACCTTTGGTACTGGATACGGAAGTAAACTATGAACGTCCGTTAGCGAGTGTACAGGAAGTTTATGATCAAATTGTCAAAGATTTACAGGATTGTATCGCTACACTTCCTACTGACTATTCAACAGCTCCTCAAAAACAACAAGGTGCCAATATTTATATTACCAAGCAGGCTGCCCAAGCAACATTAGCTGCAGTTTATATGGCAATGGCAGGTTGGCCCTTGAAACAGACACAATATTATGCATCAGCAGCTGAACAGGCTAAAGCGGTTATCGATGGAGTAAATGCCGGAACATATGAATACATTCTGGAACCAGAATATAAATATGTATATGCACCAACTCATAATTATACAAATGAAACGGTTGTCGGCATCAATTACTCACGTGCTGTCCAAACATGGGCAGAAGACTCTCAGATGACCAACAGCCATTTATTTGAATCACTCAGTGGTTGGGGGGATGCCTTAGGTGAAATTAAATTCTGGAAAGATTTTCCGGAAGGTCCGCGTAAAGATGCTACTTATAACCCGAAAATTCTCTTAGGCAACAAGGCAGACGGTAAGTTAGTGGACTGGTTCGATACAAGTGTACCCGAACAGCAACCTATGTTCTGCGCCTTTACAATCGGCGAAGACGGTGGTGATTACGACTATACAAAACCAGCCAACACTTCTTGGATGACCAATGATCATCGTCACCGTTTGATCCGTTATTCTGAAGTTTTGTTATGGTATGCTGAATCACAGGCTCGCGCCGATGGTTCTCCAAATGCTATGGCTTATGAATGTATCAACAAAGTACGTGAACGAGCAGGCTTAGAACCATTGTCTGGTTTGAGTGGTGAGGCATTCGCTGAAGCTGCCATGAAAGAACATGGTTGGGAAGTTGCCGGTTACTTTGTCGCTCTAGTTACTCGCCGAGATGACCAAATGCGTCTGGAATTATTGGAGAAGGCATTCAACGAACGTAAAACCAATGCTTCCATTGAGGTTGCCCCAGGTGTTATGCGGAAAGAAAATGTAAATATACCAGCAGCGGTTACCTGGCAAGGTGAAAAAACAATCTATTTGCCATATCCGGCATCTGATGCTCAACTGAATTCAAATTTAACTCGATAAGCAGGTATTAGTCTAATTTTCAAGGCCTAAACCTAATGGTAACTGTTCCGAGATTACTCTCGGAACAGTCACTAACCATCATTATTTTTTATCCCTTTTCTATATTGTGTGTACATTCTTAAATTTTAATTATAGTTACCATGAAATCTAAGTTTATACCATTACTCTTATTGTGTGCAAGTCCTCTTCTGGGACAGCAGGTTAACATGAAGTCCGTAACAGAAAAGATCCCTACCTATCAGATCGGTAATCCGGAAATTGATCCGATATTCTTTACCGGACGTGTTTACCAGGGAGCCGAAGGATATATTTATCCTTATCCTTTATATGATGTATTGACAGAAAAGAAAACTGAACAGGATTATAATGTTCTCCGGTTGGATAATCAATACGTCGATATTTCTATTCTCCCGGAAATCGGCGGCCGTATCTTTGCCGCTTCCGACAAAACAAATGATTACCATTTCTTTTATACCCAAACCGGAGTGAAACCCGCCCTGATCGGAATGTTGGGGGCATGGTTGTCGGGAGGTGTGGAATGGAATATTCCCGATCATCACCGTGCAAGCAGCTATATGCCGGTCAACTGGACCATGAAAGAAAACGAAGACGGAAGTAAAACGGTATGGGTAGGAGAAACCGAGCTACGCCATCGACTGAAATGGTCGGTAGGAGTTTCAGTATATCCCAACCGTTCATGGGTAGAAGCTAAAATAAAAGTGATCAATCCGACCCCAATGATCCAGTCGATGCTCTATTGGGCTAATGTATCTGTTCATTGTAACGATCAATATCAGGTGATATTCCCACCTGATGTACAATTCGGAGCTGATCATCATAAAGTATACTTCACTAACTGGCCGCAAGGAGAAACGACCGTCGGTGATGGGAAAATAGAAGATTTGTCGTGGTGGAAAAATTTCACAGGCAGCTCCCGCTCTATTTTCGCATGGGGAAGTGAAATGTCATTTCTGGCTGGTTACGATTATGGGAAAGATGCCGGAACAGTGCACGTAGCCAATCGCCATGTCGTTCCCGGAAAGAAATTTTTCTTATGGGGTAACAATGAAAATGGAGAGATGTGGAACAAAATATTATCGGACAATGACGGACACTATCTGGAATTAATGGTAGGCGGTTATTCCGACAACCAACCGGATTATAGCTGGATAAACCCAGGCGAAATCAGGGAATTCAGTCAGATATGGTATCCGGTAAAAGGTATCAAAGGTGTTAAAAATGCGACAGACGACGCTGCTGTGAATTTTGAACCGACTGAAGGAAACAACTACCGTGTAGGTTATTGTGCAACCACACTGTATGAGAATGCCCGTGTCGTGGTAAAATACAAAGATCAGATATTAATGGATAAACGGATCGACATCGACCCGGATAAATATTTCCTCGATCAGGTATCCGTTCCTGATCTGTCAGACGCCTCAGCATTGTATACCGCACTCTACGATGCAAATGGAAACCTGCTGGTCGACTATCGTCCCATTGTACTGGAAGAAAAACCGCTTCCTAAAGTCATCGACGGAACCAAACCGGTCAAAGAATACAAAACAAACGAAGAACTCTATCTGGCCGGGTTACGTGTCGATCAATTCAATAATGCACGCTTGGATTACATGGACTTTTATAATGAAGCCCTGTTGCGTGACTCCATGGATGCACGTGTTAACATCGAAGTCGGCAAACATTATATCCGCCAGGGAAAATGGGATAAAGCAGCATTACATCTAAACCGTGCCCAGGCCCGTTTGTCACACGACTACACAACCGTCAAAAATACGGAAGCCTTATATTATCTGGGATATCTATACCAGATGACCGGAAATACGGGCAAAGCGATAGACGCCTATTGGGCAGCGACCTGGACGCCCGATTTCAAACATCGTTCTTTCTATGAACTGGCTGTATTAGCAGTAAAAGACAAAAACTATAAACAAGCCATGGACATGATCACCCAGTCCCTTTATGTGGGAGGACGCGATCTTCAGGCTCTAACGTTAAAGGCTTATATCCTCCGGATGCAGGGAAAGAAAGAAGAGGCACAGGAAACAATCCGTTATATCCAACAAATCGATCCACTGGATTACTGGAGCGCAGCGGAAGCCAGCCTATCGGCCTCACAAAGTACCTCTTTCCTGAATGCCGGAACCAATCATAACAGTAAAGGAATCATTGCCGTACAAGAGTTGTTGGAAGTTATTTCCAACTATATGAAAATAGGAGCTACCGAAGATGCTTTGACATTACTAAACGGGGCAATAGCCCTGGGAGATCCATATGCATCTTATCCGCTACTATATTATTACAAGGCGTATAATTTACTGGAACAGAACAATCAAGCTGAAGCTATTGCCTGCCTGGATAAGGCCGGATCATTATCTCCACTGAACAATTATCCTTTCCGTATAGAAGAGATCAACCTGTTTGAGACTTTATTAAAAGAAAGTCCGGACAATTCATTCCTTCATTATCACCTGGGTAATTTACTTTACTATCTCGGACAGAAAGAAGCAGGCCTCGACCACTGGATACGTTCCACAGAACTTAATCCGTCTTTCGCCATTGCCTGTCGTAATGTCGGTTTCGGCTATGGTTGCCTGAATGAACTGGATAAGTCCATGAAGTATTATGACATGGCTATCGAAGCCAATCCGAACGATCCTCTCCTACTGACAGAATCGGATAAGATCTATGAACAAGCAAACGTATCGGCAGATATACGATTAAAACGACTGGAATCTCATCTGAAAACAGTAATGAAGCACGATGATGCCGTTATGCGCCTACTCACATTATACAATGCTGCCGGCCTGTATGACAAAGCAATAAAAATACTTGACAGCAGGCATTTCCATCTATGGGAAGGCGGTGGACAGGTTCATGATATCTATGTGGACTCGCATATACTAAAAGGAATGAAGCTATTGAAAGGAAAACGTTACAAAGAGGCTATCAACGAATTCGACCTGGCAAACCAGTATCCTGTCAATCTCGAAGTAGCTCCTTCACCAAGAGGTGGATATGAAGCAAAAGTTTATTACCTGTCAGGTATAGCTTACGAAGCAATGAACCAGGCAGACAAGGCCAAAGAGTGCTTTGAGAAATCAGCAAATACCGATTTCAGAAACCGGTTGACTGACCTGAATTACTACAAAGTCAAATCACTCAGAAAACTGAACAGGAACGAAGAAGCCGATGCAACTCTGGCAGATATGCAAAAGAGCCTGGAACGTATGCAAACCAACCTGATGGATTCATACGCCAAATTCGGAGAAGCAAACCAGAATGTACAGCAAAGCAATATCCTGTATTATTCGGGACTGATACATCTCTTACAAAACAATTCCTCCAAGGCAAACGAGGAGTTCAAACAGGCAATCCTGCTATACCCCGGAAACATCTGGGCCAAACAAATGCGTGAATGACAACAACTCTTTGATAAATAAAGAATAAACCAAATAAAAGAACGATTCTCTGAAACAATAGAGGATCGTTCTTTTTTATCTATATAGGATTATAAAGATAAAAAGGAATTTATAACACTATTTTTATTATATTTACGTCGCATTACAAGCCTTAGAAATGGAGAATACAACAGACTTAAAAGCTTTCAATCAATTATTTACTGATTATCAAGGCCGATTTATCCGCTTTGCGAATACGTATGTAAGGGATATTGCCGTTGCCGAGGACTTTACGATTGAAGCTTTGATGTATTATTGGGAAAACCGCCATTCACTGGAAGAAAATTCGAATGTTCCGGCTTATATTCTTACCATTATTAAAAATAAGTGCCTCAACTACCTTCAGCATCTCCAGGTAAGGGAAGATGTAAACGAACAACTATTGAACCATGCAGAGTGGGAATTAAATACCCGTATATCCACTCTCGAAGCCTGTGATCCAGGCGAACTATTCACTGCAGAAGCACAGGAAATAGTAAATAAAACCCTGGCCGGTTTACCAGAACAAACCAGAGTTGTATTTGCTATGAGCCGTTATGAAAACAAATCTCATAAAGAAATTGCAGAAGCCCTGGGTATAACCACTAAAGGTGTAGAATATCACATTTCTAAAGCATTAAAGAAACTGCATACCAACCTGAAGGATTATTACCCGGTTTTCCTGTACTTATTTTATGTCAATTAGTCGTTTCAATTCTTTTTCCAGTATCAACTGATGCCGGCATTGTAGGCCGTTCTCCCAAATGGGTTCCGGATAATTCCGTACGAAGTAATCACGGTCCAACTCTTTCAGGTCGAAACCTTCCTGTTGATAAAGCATTAAAGGCCCCGGAGCGGAAGTTCCGGTACATACTTTTAACAACTCTACCTGATTTTTCTCTGCCCATTCATCCGAAATAAATCGCAACAAACGGCGTGCGATTCCTTTACGCTGAAAAGATTCATCCACTGCCAGATTCAAAACTTCAGCCATGGTAGCAGTCTGTTTCTGTACAACGACTACCCCGACCGCTTTATCGCCTTCTATCGCTATAAAACAATCGGAAGTTTTCAGATAATTGTCTACAAATTCACGGTTAGGATCTGCCAGCAAAAGCAAGTCGTAAGGATAATCTGTCGTTTGCTCGATCCGCATCCCCATATCAGCAATTATTTCTACAATATTTCCATCCGGGTCGGAAACAGAACCTTCGTAAAACCCATCCCCCGTTGTACGCGGTTCCCCTAGAATAGTATAGCCATCCTTACGGAATAATTCGATCATATTATTGACATTTTCCTTCGAACCGACCGAAAAAGCGAAATGTGCAAGACCGATAAAAAGCCCCTCTTTCTCTTCCGTTACATCCGTCCGTTGCATAATTTCCAGGGAAGCCCCTCCTTCAAAGGTTACAAAATAAGAGGCAAAACCTTTCTTCGGATTCACATACTTTTCATTGCTTTTCCCGTTGAAATAGTTCACATAAAATTCACGGGCACGTTCAAGTTCATTGGTCCAGATAGCAATATGAGTCAACTGCATAATATAAATGTGATTTGATGAATGACAAAGATAAACAAAAAGCCCGGACAGACATAACATCTATCCGGGCCTTTATATAGATCAGAATAATATCTTATTTACAGATGCGGCAATCGGCACAACGGGCTAATTCACCGCGGAAACGCTTTTCAACCAGCTTATGCAAACGGTCTTTCAACGCATCCAAGCGGACATAATCGATCACATCCGACGTAAATGCGACACTCAGCATCATCCGGGCCTCATTAAGAGGAATACCGCGACTTCGCATATAGAACAAGGCATTTTCATCCAGCTGTCCGGTAGTCATACCATGCGAGCACTTTACATCATCCGCATAGATTTCCAGTTGCGGTTTACTGTACATACGGGCTTCACGGGTAGCACAAAGATTCCGGTTCGTCTGATAGGCCGCCGTTTTCTGGGCATCTTCCTTCACTAGGATACGACCGCTGAAAACACCGACAGCCTGGTCGTTCAGAACATTCTTGAACAATTCTGTACTGGTACAATTCGGCACCGCATGCGTAATATGGCTATACGTATCGACCTGTTGTTCACGGTCTGCAACCGACATACCACACAAAGTCGCTTCGGCATACTCACCATTCAACTCTATATAATAGTTATTACGGGTAAGTCCGTTATTCAACGTTATACCATTCACCAGGACATTGCTGGAAGCCTCCTGCTTCACATGTACAGAAGTAAAACGAGTAGTAGATATGCTGCTTTCCTCCAGATCGTAATAATCGAAATAGGCACCTTCGCCGGCAAAAATCTCTACCACCTGTGTAGCCAGGAACTTCACGTCATCTATACTATGATCGCAGATCAGCAATTTAGCTTCCGAACGGGGTTCCATGATCACCAGGATACGACGGTTTGCCATCGCATCCACATCACTTCGGAATATGTTGATCAACTGGATAGGACGCTCAACGGCTACACCTTCCGGCACATAAAGCACAAAACCATCCTGTGCCAGCATAGTATTTAAAGCAATAATGCCATCGTGACTACTTTTGGCAGCTTTACCGTAATAACGGGCAGCCACTTCCGGGTATTTCTCGGCAAACGTTTTCAGTCCGCCGGCATATACACCTTCCGGCAGATGTGCTTTGGGCATCATCTTATCGTAAAACGTATCGTTGATCACGAAATAAAGCGAAGTACTGAGATTCGGAACATCACAACGGAACACGTCATACGGATTCACCGGAATAGCCAGGCGATTGATATTCACTCCATAATCGGGAGCAAATGCCTGCGCGACATCTGTATATTTATAATCTTCACTTTTTACCGAAGGAAAACCCAGACGATCGAAATCAGCCAGAGCCTCTGCACGCGGCGCATTCATCACCGGTGCACTATGCCGGCACACCAGGTCTTCATAGCGGGTAAAAAGATCGATATATTGTTGTTCAGCTCTCATCTCACTCATCTCCCATTTCTTTCTTGATCCAGTCGTATCCTTTTTCTTCCAGTTCAAGAGCCAGTTCCGGACCTGCAGTCTTTACAATACGGCCCTTGTACAACACATGTACCACATCCGGCTTGATATAATCCAACAGACGCTGATAGTGAGTAATCACGATTGCCGCATTCTCCGGTGTACGCAACTGGTTTACGCCATTTGCCACGATACGGAGGGCATCGATATCCAGTCCGCTGTCGGTTTCATCGAGGATAGCCAACTTGGGTTCAAGCATAGCCATCTGGAATATTTCGTTGCGTTTCTTTTCACCGCCTGAAAAACCTTCGTTCACGCTACGGCTAGCCAGTTTGTTGTCCAGCTCGACGATGGCACGCTTTTCACGCATCAGTTTCAGGAAATCTGTAGCCGAAACCGGTTCGAGACCTTTATATTTACGGTGTTCGTTCAGGGCGGCACGCATAAAGTTTACCATACTTACACCCGGTATTTCAACCGGATACTGGAAACTCAGAAAGATACCTTCACGGCTACGGTCTTCCGGTTCCAGGTCCAACAGATTTTTTCCGTTGAAAATCACTTCACCCTGAGTCACCTCAAAAGCAGGATTACCGACCAACACACTGCTAAGGGTACTTTTACCCGAACCGTTCGGTCCCATGATAGCATGCACCTCACCGGCTTTCACAGAAAGATCGATCCCTTTCAATATCTCTTTGCCATTTACATTGGCATGTAAGTTCTTTATATCTAACATAACTTTATTAATTGACAATTTGATTTATCCAACACTTCCTTCCAGAGAAATAGTCAGTAGTTTTTGAGCCTCGACGGCAAACTCCATCGGGAGCTTATTCATTACCTCGCGGGCATATCCGTTTACGATCAGGCCGACAGCCTCTTCTACTGAGATACCACGTTGCTGGCAGTAGAACAATTGTTCTTCACTGATCTTACTTGTCGTAGCTTCATGTTCCACCACAGCCGTTTCATTCTGAATATCGGCATAAGGGAACGTATGGGCACCACACGTAGAACTCAATAATAAGCTGTCGCACTGGCTATGGTTACGGGCTCCTTCTGCACGTGGAGATACTTTCACCAATCCCCGGTAGCTATTCTGACTATGACCGGCCGAAATACCTTTCGATACGATCGTACTACGGGTGTTCTTTCCCAAATGGATCATCTTCGTTCCGGTATCGGCCTGTTGGTAATTATTTGTTACGGCCACCGAATAGAACTCTCCGACCGAATTATCTCCGGCCAGAATACAACTCGGATATTTCCAGGTGATGGCTGAACCGGTTTCCACCTGTGTCCACGAAATCTTACTGCCCTCCCCCTTACACAATCCGCGCTTGGTTACGAAGTTATAAATACCACCTTTGCCTTCTTTATCGCCCGGATACCAGTTCTGCACTGTCGAATATTTCACCTCGGCACGTTCTTTGGCTACAATCTCTACGATAGCCGCATGCAACTGGTTCTCGTCACGCATCGGGGCTGTACATCCTTCCAGGTAACTGACATACGCTTCATCATCGGCAACGATCAGCGTACGTTCGAACTGTCCTGTATTTGCTGCATTAATACGGAAATAAGTAGAAAGCTCCATCGGACAACGTACCCCTTTCGGTATATACACGAACGATCCGTCCGAGAATACAGCCGAGTTCAACGCCGCGAAAAAGTTATCGCGATAACTTACCACACTACCCAGATACTGTTGTACCAGATCCGGATGATGCTGTACCGCTTCACTGAACGAACAGAAAATAATACCTTTCTCTGCCAGCGTCTCCTTAAAAGTCGTCTTTACAGACACACTATCCATCACGGCATCCACTGCCATACCTGCCAGCTGCGCACGTTCATGCAGAGGAATACCCAGCTTATCGAATGTTTTCAATAATTCCGGATCTACTTCATCCAGACTTTTCGGACCCTCTTTTTTCTTTGGAGCTGCGTAATAGATTATATCCTGATAATCGATCGGCGGAATGTTCAAATGAGGCCATGTAGGCATCTCCAGTGTCTGCCAGTGGCGGAAAGCCTTCAGGCGGAACTGGAGCATCCAGTCCGGCTCATTCTTTTTGGCAGAAATAATACGGACAGTGTCTTCATCCAATCCTTTATGAATCACTTCCGTATCAATATCAGTAACGAAGCCGTACTTGTAATCACTGCTTGTTACCTCATTAATTATGTCGTTTGACTCCTGCATATCTATATATTAATATTTAAAACAAACCATTTACTCCTTCCATGAGAACAAATTTCCGGGGTAAATGGTTGGAACTATATCTTTGACTGAATTATAAAAACGGGATTCGACCTTCGATTCCCGCGGGATCAGTACCGAACCACGATCAATACCTTCCAGTATATTCAGCAACAGGCTGACAAATACAATCATCAGGCCTAACCCGAGAAATCCACCAGCCAGATGGTTCAATATACTGAGAGGCGTAACCCCTATCACCCTATGTACAACTTCTCCTGCCAATAAAACAACTCCCATTATTAGGATAAAACCGGCCACATAACTAAGGATCGTTACTCCTTCGGGCGGAAACCACCCCAGGGCAATGATATATCCTTTCAGCCAGACAGCCGCTTTTGCACAGAAAAAGATAGCAACAAGGAGGGCTATAAGCGAAACAACCTGTTTGATCATTCCATCAAACAGGCCTTTCGCAAATCCAATTCCTGCCAGACATAGCAATGTGATGTCTAACCAGTTCATGGTTATAGAGTTTTCTTAACTTCAGTTTCTTCGTACGACTCGATCACGTCACCTACCTGAATATCATTAAAGTTAGTGATGTTCAGACCGCAATCCAGGCCGGCTACCACTTCCTTCACGTCATCTTTGAAGCGTTTCAGTGAGCCCAGTTCACCCGCATATATAACGATACCGTCACGGATCAGGCGGATCTTGTTCGAACGTTTGATCTTACCTTCCTTAACCACACAACCGGCAACCGTACCGACTTTCGTGATCTTGAATACCTGAGTAACATCCACATAAGCGGTGATCTCTTCCCGGATTTCCGGAGAAAGCATACCTTCCATTGCACTCTTCACTTCTTCGATAGCATCGTAGATGATTGAGTACAAACGGATTTCAACACCGTCTTTTTCTGCATTACGGCGAGCCTGTACAGACGGACGAACCTGGAATCCGATAATAATGGCATTCGATGCAGCAGCCAGTACAACATCCGATTCGGAGATCTGACCGACAGCCTTGTGAATCACATTCACCTGGATTTCTTCGGTAGACAAACGGATCAGGGAGTCGGACAAGGCTTCCACAGAACCGTCCACGTCACCCTTCACGATCACGTTCAGTTCCTGGAAGTTACCAACCGCAATACGGCGACCGATATCATCCAGTGTAAGCATCTTCTGCGTACGGATACCCAACTCACGCTGCAACTGCTCACGGCGGGTAGCGATTTCGCGCGCTTCCTGTTCAGTTTCCAATACATTAAATGTATCACCAGCCTGTGGAGCACCGTTCAGACCCAGAATCAATACCGGTTCCGATGGTCCTGCCGTATCTACACGCTGGTTACGCTCGTTAAACATTGCCTTGATACGTCCGTGATGTGTTCCGGCCAGTACGATATCACCCATTTTCAGTGTACCGTTTTCTACCAATACCGTCGATACATAACCACGTCCTTTATCCAGCGACGATTCGATGATTGAACCGACAGCACGTTTCTTCGGATTAGCCTTCAGATCCAGTAGGTCTGCTTCCAGCAACACTTTTTCAAGCAGTTCTTCCACACCCATACCTTTCTTAGCCGAGATTTCCTGACTCTGATATTTACCACCCCAGTCTTCAACCAGGTAGTTCATGTTAGCCAGTTCTTCTTTAATCTTTTCAGGATTAGCATGCGGCTTATCTACTTTATTAATAGCAAACACGATAGGGACACCGGCAGCAGAAGCATGATTGATCGCTTCAATAGTCTGCGGCATCACAGCATCGTCAGCTGCTACAATGATAATCGCAATATCAGTCACCTTCGCACCACGAGCACGCATAGCGGTAAACGCTTCGTGACCCGGAGTATCCAGGAAGGTGATACGGCGTCCGCTCGACAGCTTCACATTATAAGCACCGATGTGCTGTGTGATACCTCCTGCCTCACCGGCAATAACGTTCGCTTTACGGATATTATCCAACAAAGAAGTTTTACCGTGGTCGACGTGTCCCATCACTGTTACGATAGGCGGACGTGCTACCCAGTCTTCTTCGTTATCATCTTCTTCATCTGCATTGATGGCTTCCACCACTTCTGCACTGACATATTCAGTCTTGAAACCAAATTCATCGGCAACAATATTGATCGTTTCCGCATCCAGGCGCTGGTTGATAGAAACCATGATACCGATACTCATACAAGTGGCGATAACCTTTGTTACAGGAACGTCCATCATGTTGGCGAGGTCGTTTGCCGTAACAAACTCGGTCAGCTTCAATACTCTGCTTTCCTGTTCCTCCAGTTCCTGCAATTCATGCTCACGTTTAACCGCGGCATCACGTTTATCACGACGGTACTTGGCACCCTTGTTATTCTTGTTACCCTTGTTCGTCAGGCGAGCCAAGGTTTCTTTGATCTGCTTCTGTACATCCTCCTCGCTTACTTCAGCCTTAACCGGCTTTTTCAGGCGTGGCTTGCGATCCGACTGGTTAGCCGGACGGCTATAGTTTGTACCCGGTGTATTGTTTACATCGACACGATCCTTCTTGATACGGTTACGTTTCTTTTTAGCATCTGCACTACCTTCACCCGGTTTAACAGGTGCGCCAGGCTTAACAGAAGCTCCGGGCTTCACCGGTGCACCCGGTTTGGCATTCGGATCTTTCGGTCCTTTATGGAATCCCGGTTGTCCGGGTCTGTTGTTGTTACTGAACTTTTCGCGTTTGTCGTCGCGTTCCTTCCGTCTCTCTTCCTTGGTTTTCTTCTTAGGACGAGTAGACTGGTTCAAGGCATTCAGGTCAATCTTACCGGTAACCTTGATATTCGACTCGAACTTCGGAGTATTCAACCGGAACAGGCTATCCTCTTCCGACTCAGCCGAAGAATGACTTTCTGCGGTCGTATTACTCACTTCTTCAGAAGAGTTTGTCGTCGTTTCCGGCTTTTTAATAACCTCCGGTTTTTTCTCTTCGATTCTTTCTTTTTCCACAACTATCTCTTTTACTTCTTTTTTCTCCACAGGTTTCTCCACCGGCTTTTCCACGTGAACCGGTTCCTGTTTTTCCTGTTTGGCAGGGGCTTCCACAGGTTTTACTTCAGGAGCAGGAGAAGGTGCAGGAGCTGCTTCGACAACAGGTTGCGGTTTCACCACAGGTTGTTGCACGGCAGTAGGTTGCGGGGTAGCAACCGGTTCTTCTTTTTTCACTTCAGGAGCTTCCTGATGTTTTCTATGCTGTCCATCCAGGTCGATATGGCCCTTCGTTACGATTTTAGGCTTAAACTCTTCCGGGATCACTGTTTTTATTTCTGAAGTCTTCTCTTCTTTCACAGAAGCCGACTCTCTTTCTTTATCTCTATCTCTGTTAGGACGTTCTACCACACGCGGACGCTCAAAGCCACCGTCAGGCAGATCCTTTCCAAACTCTTTTACGAGCAAAGCATACTGTTCATCACTGATCCTCGTGTTGGGATTTGCATTGTCCTCAACAGGATGACCTTTCTTGTGTAGAAACTCAACAACCGTGTTGATCCCTACGTTTAATTTTCTTTGTACTTGTATTAATTTTATGGGCATATCTAACTTTTTCGTAATACTTTTTATTCCTGACTTTCATCTTCAAATTCGGCAGATAAGATAGCAAGTACCTCGTCGACTGTTGTCTCTTCAAGGTCGGCACGTTCAATAAGTTCTTCACGTGGCATCGCTAAAACGCTCTTAGCCGTATAACAACCTATATTCTTGAATGCTTCAATTACCCAGCTGTCTATTTCATCTGTAAATTCATCCAGATAAATATCTTCCTCATCAGCTCCTTCCACATCACGGAATACATCGATCGTGTATTCTGTCAACATACAGGCCAGTTTAATATTCAAACCGCCTTTACCAATAGCCAATGAAACTTCTTCAGGACGAAGGTAAACCTCTGCCTTGTGTTCTTCTTCGTTCACTCGTATAGAGGAAATTTTTGCCGGGCTTAATGCACGCTGGATAAACAGCGACACATTGGATGTATAATTAATTACATCGATGTTCTCGTTTCTCAATTCACGAACAATTCCATGAATACGAGAACCTTTCATTCCAACGCAGGCACCTACCGGGTCGATACGGTCGTCATACGACTCGACAGCCACTTTAGCTCTTTCCCCCGGGATACGCGCGATAGCCTTGATCATGATCAGGCCGTCGTTAATTTCAGGAACCTCGAGTTCAAATAAGCGCTGCAGGAACATTTTATCTGTACGCGACAGAATAATCTTCGGATTATTGTTATAATTATCCACTTTTTGTACAACCGCACGAACGGTTTCACCTTTACGGTAGAAATCGGAAGGGATTTGTTCTGATTTCGGGAGCAGCAACTCATTACCCTCGTCATCCAGCAACAGGATTTCTTTCTTCCACACCTGATAAACATCAGCTGCTACGATCGTACCTATTTTGTCTTTATATTTAGCATATAAACTATCCTTCTGCAATTCAAGAATCTTCGAAGCCAGTGTCTGACGCAGGTTCAGAATGGCACGACGTCCGAAATCAGCGAAATGCACTTCATCAGTCACTTCTTCACCCACTTCACAGTCGGCGTCTATCTTACGGGCCTCAGTCAATGTAAGCTGCAGATTAGGATCTTCCAGTTCATCATCAGCCACCACGGTGCGGTTTCTCCAGATCTCGAAGTCACCTTTCTCAGGATTGATAATCACGTCATAATTCTCATCCGTACCAAACATCTTAGCGATTACGTTACGGAAGGAATCTTCCAATACGCTGATCATCGTATCCTTATCTATATTTTTCAACTCCTTGAACTCCGCAAGGGTGTCAATCATAC
>ERZ812616.2251-NODE-2251-length-17176-cov-22.031715_pt1 | contig 17176 bp, 18 predicted proteins | sample MGYA00376249_ERZ812616 | MGnify/ENA primary metagenome ERZ812616 (study PRJEB26924, sample SAMEA4378265) | human gut metagenome | biome: human gut; feature: human-associated habitat; material: faeces | place: China | collected 2013 ... | reverse complement strand
AAGATCTCCCGTGTGTTGACGGTCTGGGAGCTGCCGGAATACATGTACCCGATCACGTAGGTATATGGCGTGCCGTTTCGGTCCGCGCCCAGCGCGCCGCCCGCGGCAAACGCCGTGGACGCAAGCAGCGTCACACACAGCAGCAGCGCCAGCAGGCATGCCGCCGGTCTGCTCACTTTCTTTATTCTGTTCATGCGCATCCTCCTGTCTCCAATTCTTTTAAAATATTTGGTATTTCCATCTTTGGCACAGGCTGCTTTACGGCCTGGCCCTTTTCCTGCCGGCTGGATCTCCGTTCCGGTTTTTTCGCCCGTATTTCCGTTTTCGGCTCCGGAATGATGAACGGTGTTTCCGGCATGGGCGGAGCACACTGCACCGTGCTCCGGTTCGGCGCCATCTGCTCTACCTTCACGACGATCTCTTTTTTCTGCCGTGCGCTCATCCGCCGTACCAGCCTGCCCAGACGGGCGAGCTGTCCGCCCGCCCAGCACAGGAGCATCACCGCGTTCAGCGCCAGTGACAGGCTCAGCAGCAGATAGGCCCGTACCAGCGGCGCGGGCAGGGTTTCTCCCGCCGTTACCGCCTGCATCGCCTCCCGTGCGGTATCTGCCAGCGGATGGCCTGAGCATCCGCTCAACAGCGCGACTGCACACACAACAGCGCCTGACGTCCGTTTAGCATTCCGCGGCATCCTGCGCCTCTGCATATGCTTCCTCCAACAGCTCCCGCATCACCCGTTTTGCCCCCTCCGCGCTCAGACGCGGCAGAGACGCACGGATGAAGTCGAGCAGCTCCTCCTCGGTCATCTGCGCGGCCTCCCGTGGCGTCACATGCGTGAGCCGGACAGCACCGCCGTCCAGCCGCGCGCGGACAAAACTGTTCTTTCCCATCCCTGTGCGGCTGCGCAGCGCACGCGGCATTGTCATACGGCCGCGGCCGTCTACGTACAGATACAGATTCATTTCCCCGGTTTTCTCCATTTTCTATTCTCCTTCGTTATGATGCGAATGACAGCTGTTCCGGCAGGACACGGATGCGTTCGGACTGGTCATAGTTCGAAACAAACAATTCCGGGAACTGTGCGCCGCCGTCATACCGCTGTTTCATATTGTTGAGCCGCGTCACGCGCTCGATATATATTCCCGGCCGGTCATACATTTCCCATACCAGAGGATGGTCGTTGTACGACAGCAGGAACTTGCCCTGCACCGACAGCAGCGTGTCCCGCAGGCGTTCGTGGCCCCCACGGCCAAAGGTGATGTTGCTGTAGTAATCCTCGGTGTCTACATACGGCGGGTCGCAATAGAAAAAGCTCACCGGCCTGTCATACTGCCGGATGAGCTTCCCGAAGTCCTTATTCTCCACAACGACCTTCTGCAGCCGTGCGCAGGCTTTATCGATGAGGGGGAAGTTCCCCCACATGCTGTGCGGCTGCGCCGCAAAGCTGCCGCAGCCTGCCGCGTAGCTGTACCGGATGACCTGGTAAAACGCCGCGGCGCGCGCCACTTCCTCCATCCCCTCCGGATGCTCCAGCACCTGCTTGAGGCGCATGAAATCCTCCCGTGAATTGAGGACATACCGAAGCCGCTCCTGCAGCTCCCGCGGATGGTCTCGCACCGCGCGGTACAGTGCGGCAAGATTTCCGTTCAGATCATTGTACACCTCAAAATCCGTGCCCGGCGGTTTGTGGAACAGCACCCAGCCTCCGCCGCCAAACACCTCTATATATCGCTCATAGTAGAGTGGGAAACGCGCCAGCACCTCTTCCCGGAGTGCTTTTTTGCCGCCCACCCATGCCATGAAGCTGTCTATACCATATGCGCCTCCCCTTTCTTCGGACAGGGCGCATATCCCCGCACATGGGGTATTCCGCGCCCCGCGTGTTCCTGTTCTACTTCACGGATTTCCCTTTATCCCCTTTTTCCAGCTGCCTCCCTGTGGATATATATACTCTGTGTAAAACCGGTCTGCGGAAGCCGCTTTTCCAGTGGCCGTACTACAATTCGTAGAGCGACAGCTGGCCGGCGCCTGCAGTTTCCTGCACATGGTCGCTCAGCCACCATTCCATCCATATTTCTGCCGTTGACGCATAGTCCAAAATGGCGTCTCCGCATTGCCGTCTCCTTTCCAGCATTCTGTCAAATGTCCGAAGATACTGTTCATAGAATTTCGGCCAGCGGGAAAATTCCCTGCGCCTGTTCTGCTCCCGTGCGAGTGGGCAGCCGATGCAGCCCAGCCGGTCGAAGCCCTCGCTGTACAGGGAACACTGTTCCAGCTTCACATCGCGGCTGTAGTTCCATATATCCGCATCGGTCCAATACGCCAGCGGGTTGACGCGTTTTTCTCTGTCCCGGTAGCACAATTCAAAGATTTTCCGGTTCTCTCCATCATCAAAAGGCATGATGAGGTTCTTCTGCCGTGGAAGAGCGATCTCAAGTTCATTGCGCGATCTGGCACGTTTCACACTCTCATATTTCCGCACGCCGAAAGAAACCACAGCCTTGCCCTGATGTTCACTGCGTTTTTCCTTTAATTCCGCGCAGCAATACCGGATCGTCCGAAGCGGCGGTATCTTTTTTTCAAGCATCAGCTGCCACATGCTCTTGCGGTACATCACATCGTATGTGAGATATCCCGCATCACGGTACTGCTGGAAGTTGGAACGCTGAAAATAGATCAGTTCGGGCGGGTCGATCCCGGTTATGGAATGTTGATAAAAATGTTTTACTCCCGCGCGCCGGAACAGATGGCCTAATACGCGGCTGTCCTTTCCTTCACTGGTGCAGACGCAGTATCCCCTCGGATCATTTTCCAGCGCCAGCGCCTCGTAGTATTGAAGCAGACGCACCGCCTCGTCATCCGGCTGCCCTTGAGTCAGCGATGTCTGGTACTCCAAATTGGAATTTCTCTGTCAGGACGGCGGCAGTGTGTCCGGTTCCACCAAATGCAAGTCGGCTGCATAGGCGGGCTGGGTCAGGCGGACATAGATATCAAGCTGTTCTCCGCTCAGGCGGTACAGCGTCCGGCATGCATCGCACAGGTCCGGCCAGAACGCGGACACTCTGTCCGGTTCCCACTGCAATGCCTGCAGCAGATCCTGAACGTCCCGGACGTCCAAACTGGCTGTGCTGTATGCCTGCGGCGTCAGCATCCTCAGCAGCGCCAGCATCTGCCGGATATATGTGCCAAGCGCCGCACGCAGCTCCGGTTTTGTGCGCAGCGCGGAGTCCACACTCTCGAAATGGCCTGTATCGCATGCGGATTCTGCCCGGCAGATGCATTCTTCCAGCACGCGGCTTTTTTCGTGGATTGTGTACAGCACATCCACATTACGGATACTCTTCACTCATTGCTCTCCCTTCTTCTTCGGCATATTTGTTCTCAGGCATGTACCATCGCTGAACCGGCACAGAAAACCATGCCGGGCCAGCCTGCAGCTTTCACACTGAGCATCACTTTCCACACGCGGGATATCCGGACCGATGACACGGCCCAACGGCAGAATACAGCAGCTTGTCGGCCGTGTTCTTGACCGCCCTTTCCCATATGGATATTTCAGAATTTTCACCACCTCCCCTTTAACGCAAAAAAACGGGGAGCGTCTGGCTCTGCTGCCAATTGCTCCCCGCTTTTGCTTTGCGTATTTTGTGATTGTGTGCGCCCTCCTTCCCCCTGATCTGTTTATGCAGACAGCCCCGCGAAAATATTTCCGCGGGGCTGTTACATCAGCATTTGTCCAAACGGCATACCGAATAATTCTTCCGGTGACCATACGAAAGTGAAGTTCACGCTTTCCAAGTTACTGCAGCAGCGATTCAGAAAGCCAGTGTCGTCTTTCATGCGCTGCATCAAATCATTGATTTCTTCCGGTGAGGCTCTCATGGATTCGCCTTCGCCATAACGATAGGCTTCAGCACGAACCGACACTTCGGTTTCCTCACTGATAAAGTACATTAAATCGTCGAATTCGCTCCAGCCTTCCAGGTCGTCGTATTCTCTCGGGATTCCTCCGACGAGAAGTTCGATTTCATCTTCGCCTGCGGTGACCGTCACCGCAGAAAACAATAAAGCCATTTTTACGTCCCTCCAGTCCTTCATTCAAATCTGTTTTTATTTGCGTTTGCCGCTTCATGCAATTCACCTCCGTCGTTTTTGTAAACACAACCAATACCACAATGACAGCGGAAAATCTATCAGAATATTTACCGGGGTACTCAGGTCATCTGCATATCAAATTGCGGCTCCGGGGACTCCATGATCTGTTCCAAATGCCGCGGGTCTACGATGACCTCGCTTTCGTTCCTGCCAGTGAACAGAGCCAGGATGTGTTCCTTCCGAATCTGCGCCTCATACACCGTTCCCTCCTCACCAAAGCGGTGAGCGAACCAGTCCGCCGTTTTCCAATCCAGTGTCCAGGACAGCGCCCTGATATTTTTTGCATTGCAGGGGGTAACGCCCCGATAGACCGTCACCGTATCCTCCAGCGTCTGGTGTGCGGCGCGCTCCTCTTCATCCATCAGGAACTCCGGAGAGACAGATCGGAACAAGGCCACCAGTTCTCGTTTGCTCACATTGCAGTCCTGATTGGGGCATTCCTCCTGGGTCCATGCGGTGGATAAGAGCTGCCCCAGATCCTTCTCCGAGAGAGCAGAGGCGGCAAACTTGATAAAAGTCAGATAATAGGGCGGGTTGAACAGTACGAAGATCTGATGGACATTTTCGGCGCTGTCGATCTGCTCTCCAACCTTTCTGCGCCACCTTGTGCAGTCATCCGAATTGTTGATCAGGTCGACCATGGAGAGGCTCCCATCCTCATTCCGAAGCGCAGAGATTCCGGAGTTCGTGAAGGGGTGGCTGACGATCACCGGGGAGAGAGCGGTCTCCTGAATCTGCACATCGAGGAGGGTGTGCGCCACCAGCTTTACGCGGAGCAAATCGGTTTCACGGGGCATCAGGAAAGGCCTCCCATGGTTCCCTCATTGTCCTCAATCAGCAGGATGGCGGTTTCCTCTCCGTCCAACTGCTCCAATTCTTCCATGCTTGCACAGCCGCCGTGGATGTTCATGTAGTGGTCACGGCCAACTTCTTTTAAATTTGTGAAGTCCGTAATCACCGTTGCCTGCTGACAACAAAAGGTCCGGTTGATGAGTTCCTTCATGCTGGTGAGATTCAGTTTTTCAGCCATCGCCTGAAACTGCGAAGACTCGCCCACATCAAAGCCGTCCAGTCGCTTTGCCAGATAGTCCAACTCATCCAGGTTGACCTTGGTGCATACCAGCTGATTCAGCACAGGCCAGGCACTGTCGAGCGAGTCCAGGCGGCAGTCAGCTTCAGAAGCATCGCCGATCTCCAGTGCTTCCAACAGCGCAGCGCAGTGGTCGTATTGATTTCTGGGAACGGGAAGAGGGATCGCCGCAACACCGTATTCCGGGTGGTCGGCGTTGCTCAGAACTGCATTCATCATCACATTGCATCACCTTCTTTCAAAATTCAAAATCGCATCTCCGTACTTAGCCAGAAGCAGAGCGCAGACAATCAGGTGGAACGCCTCATCTGTGACCAATTCCGGGGATGCGAGATTGGCAAGAGTGATATTGCGGCTGCCGGTGGAGATGGCTTTTGCCGCCTGATAAACACTGTACAGTTCCGGCTGGATACCGGAAAGCTGGACGGACTGGAAGTCAAATCCGCAGGCATCAAACTTCCAGATCATCCTGCGCCAGATATGTAGAGTACTAAAACGACACGTAAAAACAGCAGAATTGTGGTTACAATGACAATCCCGATGCTCAATCCCTGTATGCGGCTCATCACAGCTTCATATTGTGTTTCGTTTCCTACCGAAACATGGCTCCAATCGTTAATTCCGACGGGACAGTGATGCAGCAGCAGTTCCTGATTATTCCCACCGCAATTAAAATACCCCGACTCTCCTTCAATGTCATTAAGACAATATGAAATGACCTGCCTAACGAAAAAAAAACGGGGAGTATCTGGCTCTGCCGCCGATTGCCCCCCGCTTTTCTTTGTGTATTTTGTAATTGTGTGTGCCCTCCTTTCCCCTGGTCTATTTATGCAGACAGCCCCACGGAAATATTTCCGCGGGGCTGTTACATCAGCATTTTTTATATCCAATTATCTGCATTTCATCTTCCGACACAATTTGTCTTGTTACTTTTATTTGACTGTGATATATTTAAAACTACCAGTTATCTTTAATCTGAAAACAGGCGATATTTTTATCCGAAAGAGTAAGCGGGGCAAAGATCGCCTCAGGTACGCTATACCGTCCTTCGCAAAAAACCACATCAGCCAAGCCCTTTCGGGATGGTCAATGTGGCTTTTTGTGGGTTTATTCTGCAACACGCCCGTTTTTCTGCCTATATTCTGAAATTCTACTTGAACATCGGATACCCTATACGCCGTTTTCGAGCATGTGGGCAACCAGCTTCATATCCGGCATTGAACTCATGCCCCCAAGGCGCATGGCGCACAGCGCTCCTACCGCATTTGCAAAACGAAGTCTCTCGACCGCACTTTTACCTGCCTCCCGGCAGCTTTGATACAAAATCGCTCCTGTGAAAGCATCTCCACAACCAGTGGTATCAACTGCCTCGACAGAGAAGCCTTTATCATAACACTGCTCGCTGTGCGAATAGAAATATGCGCCGCGGCTTCCGGCAGTAACATACAGTTCCTGCACACCAAACGACAGAGCCTCTTTCGCACCTGTGTCTATATCTTTACCGAACAGCATCTGTAGTTCTTCCTCAGATATTTTCACGAGATCCGCTTGCTCTAGCCCCCAGCGCATCCATTTTATCGCATCGGCTTCATCCTTCCAAAGCGGCGCGCGATAGTTCGGGTCAAATGAAATGCGCACGCCCAGCTGTTTTGCATGTCTCACGGCACATATGGTGGCGCTTCGTGCCGGTTCATCGGTAAGAGAAAGCGTGCCGAAATGAAAATACCGTGCGTTGTCTATAAGACTCATGTTCGTTTTGTCTGCATCTATCTGCGTGTCAGCACCCGGATCCCTCACAAATGCAAATTCGCGGTTTCCTGTCTTATCGACACTAACGAATACAAGAGTTGTGTTCATCTGTACCGTCTGCAGTCCGCTTATATCTATGTTGGCATCTGCGGCCTTCCTTTTCAGAAAAGCCCCGAACAAATCGGCCCCGACCGCTCCTATGATTGCGGTTTTACCACCCAGTGCCGAGCAGGCGGCAAGACAGTTTGTCGGCGCACCGCCGGGGTTCATCTCGTAGAGAGGATTGCCCATTTTTCCGCATCCGCTCGGCGAAAAATCCACCAGGTATTCCCCCAGCGCAACGACATCGTATTTTTCAGCCATTCTTTTTTCTCTTTCCCACAATATCGATATACACGGCAATAATAATGATCACACCCGTCAGTACCTTTTGCCATTCTGTGGAGAAACTCAACAGGCGAAGTCCATTTGTGAGCACGCTCATAATAAATGCACCAAGGATCGCACCCTTCATCGTACCCTTGCCGCCTGCGAGAGAAGCACCGCCGATAACGCACGCCGCAACTGCGTTCATTTCATATCCGCTGCCAATCGATGGATACGCTGTATTCATTCGGGAAGTCATAAGTATTCCGGCAACCGCAGCCATGCTCCCGGCAACAATATAGGCAAGAAGCTCCCACTTATCCACCTTTATGCCTGAGAGGCGTGTTGATTCTCTGTTATTGCCAATGGCATACAGGTATCTGCCGAAAGATGTCTTTGCAAGCATAATGCCAAACAGGATTGCTAGCAGGAACATGATGATAACGCCGGTGTTAATTGCGTAATCCGCAATGCCGAGATCTGCAAACCAGGCGGCAAACGGCGAACCAAGCGCAATGTTCTGATACCCCTGTATCTGTGTGAAATATATGGGCGTTCCGTCTGTTATCACGATGGCTAGACCCGCTGTGGCCATCTGCATGCCGAGCGTGGCAATGAACGGCGTGATCTTCATTTTTGTCACCATGATGCCGTTGATCAAACCTACTGCTGCGCCGGTCAGTATGCCGCAAATAATGCCCATCCATGCCGGCATTCCCCACCAGTTCATGAACACGCCGAGCATAACGCTCACAAAGGTCATAGACGTGCCGATAGATACATCGATGCCTCCGGTAACGACAACATAAAGAGCACCGACAGACAAAACGCCGTTTATCATCGTTGCAAGCAGAATGTTATTGATGTTCGACGGAGTCAAAAAGTTAGATGAAGCTATTGAGAAAAACGTGACCATTAGGATGAGTCCAAGCACTATTGCCATGCTTTGTATAGGAATCTTTGCGATAGGAATCTTTTTCAGTTTTCCCATTGAATTTTTCATTTTAAGGTCATTCCTTTCATTCTGCCTGCATGTCACATTTTGATGCCAAGCGCATGATGTCCTCCTGCGTGGCGCTGTCTGCATCAAGCTCTCCCGCAATCTCTCCCTCGTGCATGACAAGGATCCTGTCGCATACCCGCTGTATTTCCTGCATCTCCGACGAGATCATGATGACGGCTTTCCCCATGTCGGCAAGGCCGATCAAAAGCTCACATATTTCATCTTTTGCGCCGATGTCTATGCCCCGTGTGGGTTCATCAAAAATCAGCACATCTGTATTCCGGAGCAGCCATTTTGCCACAACTATTTTCTGCTGATTTCCGCCTGACAGCGAGCGGACTAACGCATCAAGCGACGGCGCTTTGACCTTGAGCTGCTCAGTGTATTTTTTCGCTTCATTCCGACATTTTGTGTTGTCTATATACCCAAACGCTTTACAGAGCCTTGGAATAGATGCGATGGTTATGTTGTTTTCTACGGACATTTCGGTTATTAGACCGAACCGTTTCCTGTCCTCCGACAGATAACTGATTCCACAGCGTACAGCGTCATACGGTGATTTTATCAAAACCTTTTTGCCACCAATATATATCTCTCCACTGTCAGGCAGATCTGCGCCGAATATAAGCCGTGCGGTCTCTGTACGCCCTGCACCGACGAGCCCTGCAAAACCCAGAATTTCGCCCTTTCTCAGAGAAAAGCTCACATCTTTGACCTTGCTGCCAGAGTTCAGATGCTCGACCCGCAAAATCTCCTCTGCGAGCATCCTGCTTTTGTCTCTGCCCTTTCTGACGTAGGCAATCTTGCGCCCCACCATTGCCGCTATTATATCGTCAAGGCTTGTAGAGGCAACGTCAACGGTAGAGATATACTGTCCGTCCCGGAGAATGGTGGCACGGTCGCATATGCGCTTTATTTCGTCCATGCGGTGTGAAATATATATGATGCTGATGCCGCTCTTTTTCATCTCGCCGATTATTGCAAACAGGCTTTCAATTTCGCTGTTGCTCAGTGGTGCTGTGGGCTCGTCCATAATAATGACCCGGGAATTATAAGAGATGGCTTTTGCGATTTCCACCATTTGCTGCTGCGCTACCGTCAGCTCTGACACCATTGTGTTGGGGCCTACATGAAGGTTGACCCGCTCCAGAAGCTCCGCTGCCTTGGCAGATGTTGCCCTTTCGTCGAGAAACACTCCGTGGTGCTTGATCTCCTTGCCTATGAAAATATTCTGCGCAATCGTGAGATTGCTCAAAAGGTTAAGCTCCTGGTGAATCATGGTGATTCCAAGCGCTCTTGCATCCAGCACAGAGGTGATCTTGGTCTCACGACCGTTAAAAAGGATCTCGCCAGCATCCGCTTGATAAATGCCTGTCAGTATTTTCATGAGAGTGGACTTTCCCGCACCGTTCTCGCCGAGCAGGGCATGAACCTCTCCCTGATATACCTCCAGCGAGCAATCCCGAAGTGCCTGCACGCCGGGAAAGGCTTTGCTTATCCCTCTCATTTCTATCATGGTTTCACGCATATCAATGCCTCCTGATCAGAGCTTGTAGAGCCTGCGGCAGGTTTCACCAAGCAAGTCCGCTTTCTGTTTGTCTGACAGATCGCACTGCTCTATTTCCCACGGCATGGTGTACTCTCCGCCAAACATGATTTTCTCGGAGCCAAGATACTTGCAGGCATGCTCTATCCACTCTTTCACGCTTATCTGCGGCAGCTGATTTGAGCCATAGTGCTCAAGCCACGCCGTGTCCATATAAACGTTGTGAAAACGCTGTGCCATTCCAAGGCATCTGAAATAGTTTTCCGCTCCCATGTGCGCAAATATTACCTTTAACTCCGGAAATGTTTCCAGGACATTTGCAAACTCAAACGGGGTGCCAACGCAGGAATACTTGCAGGAATTAGCCCCATTCGCTGCCGCAGAAGGGTTGGCAGAACCCGCATTATGCCAGCCGACATGGAAAAGGACCGGTATATCGAGTTCCAGACACTTTTCATAGGTGCACATCTGGATGGGGTCATCAACATGAAAGCCGCCTTGATAGGACAGCACCTTTATACCCTTATAGTATCCGGCTTTAACACCGCATTCAAGCTGCCGAAGCGATTCTTCCTGATTTTTTCTGTCCACGTATGCGATCCCGAAAAACTTATTTGGGTATTGCTCCACAAGCTTTTTGACCTTCGCATTTTCATCGTTGTTTATTGCGATGAGCGCAGTTCTGTCCAGCTTCAACTCCTCCATATAGGTGAAAAGCGGCTTGTTATCATAATACTCGACACCTTCAAATGACCAGACGTGCATATGGCTGTCAATTCTCATCATTCTCTCCTTTGTGTTATTGCCGCAAATAACTGTCGGTAATTTGTTTTTCGGATATTACATCTTTACAAGCTTTCTTACTTTGTCCGCCACTGCCAGCGCAAAGGCTGCATGAGAGCTGTTGTCAATATGGATGGCATCCGCCGCTGTTGCTGCCACGGACGATGCCTCCAAAAACGCTGCGCCGTATTTTTTCGCAATCCCTTTATAAAGCTCCGGAAGCTGTGCGCTCCGTTCTCTCGTCCCCTCCGCAGGAAACCAGTTTTCCATAGGTGAGCCTGCAACCTCCCCCACTTGCACCGGGGACATAATAAGAAGCTTTGGCGGCTTGCCGCCCGCTCCTGCGTTGCTGGAGAGAACCATCCGGCTCAAGGCCTCGATCCCCATGGAAATGTCACAAGCTGTAAGGGAAAACCTCTTTTTCAGGTCCGGCTGACCAAGCATCATGACAAAAACATCTATGGGCGCATGGCTTTCGAGGCATGGCCCGATCTGCGCTCGGGCATTTTTGCCTGATTCCACCGGGTCTTCGGTCGTGGCTCTACCCGGAAGTCCTTCTTCGATCACTCTGAAGTCAGCTCCAAGCTCCTTTGCCAGCATCCCGGTCCAACGCTCATCATATGGAAGCCTGTCTCCGCTGCGGTTATCATAGCCCCATGTGTTTGTGTCGCCAAAGCAAACCACTGTATACATATTTATACCTCCATTTTGCAGCAGACCGCCACAGATATTCTCCGTGGCGGTCTTGTGCCGAAGTCACAGTTTGTAGAGTTTTGCCGCATTATTCCAGAGTATATTCTCTTTTTCCTGGTCAGAAATATCCGTGTTGAGAATATCGCTGGGAAGTGTTCCCTCACCGCCATATAGGATCTTTTCCGAGCTGAGATACTTGCAGGCGTGCTCGATCCAATCCTTGACCTTTACCTGCGGGAACTGGTTTTCCGCATAATACTGCAGCCATGCGGTATCCAGATAAGCATTCTCAAACCTCATGCAGATGCTCAGGCACTGGAAATATGTATCTCCGCCCATGTGCGCCATGATAAGCTTCAGTTTGGGATACTTTTCGAGCACCGTGCAAAACTGCACCGGGAAGCCAAGCGTGGAACACTTGCAGGGGGCTGCTCCGACCTGTGAGGGATGGACAAGACTGCTACGTTGGAATCCGACATGGAGCAACACAGGGATATCAAGCGCAAGGCAGGTCTCATAGACTGGATTTATTGCATCGTCATCAAGCATGAAATGCTCAGCATACGGATAGAGCTTTATTCCCCTGATCCAGCCGCCCTTTACGCCCTCCTCCAGCTTTTTCAGCGACGGGTACATGTCCCTTACGTTCACATAACCAAGCCCGAAAAATTTATCCGGTTCATTCTGTACTACTTTCTTCATCTCGGCATTCTCTTTTTCCGAGATCGCAATGATAGCCGTTTTATCAACAGCATTTTCCTGCATATATTGATAGATCGTTTTATCATCGTAATAGTCCACATCATCCATGGACCAAACATGCATATGGCTGTCAACAATCATAGTGAGTATTCCTTTCGGTTTTTGATTCCGGGGCTGAGCTGCCATCGGCATCTGTTCTTATATCAGTCGTATAGGCACTGTGCAATCTCAGGATCATCAATGTTCTGTGCATTGTAGAAATAGTAAGTGGCATTGATGGATGCAGGGATATCTTTTCCGTTAAGATAGTCGACTGCATAATTGACAATATCGTATCCCTGAGAATACGGAGCCTGTGTAATACTGCCGAAAATCGTGCCCACTCTCACGGCGTCAGTCTGCTGTTTACCGGAGTCGTAGCCAATGACTTTGATTTTTCCCTCGACGCCCAACTCAGAAACAGCATTGAGTATTCCGTTGATAACGTTGTCGCATGTGCCGTAAATAACCGCAGCATCGGGATAGGTAGTTATCATGCTCTTGGCAATCTCAGTCACTACTGCGGCATCATTGGAGTACTGCACATCCAGGATCTCCATATTGGGATAAAGCTCACCGAGTGCGTCAATAAAACCGTCCGTCCTTTCAACACCGTTTTTGCTGGTCTGGTCATGCCCGATAACAAGCACACCGCCTTCACCGCCGCAGCCCTCGCCAATCTTCTCTGCCAATGTACGGGTCGCATCAATATCATTGGTTGCAAGAGTTGTGACAGGAATGTCGCTGTTGACACCGTTATCATAGCAGAAAATCGGTATGCCGGCATCCTTGGCTTTCTGCATTGTTGCGACTACTGCTTCCTGATCGATTGCACCGATGCATATCGCATCCGGCTTTGCTGCAACTGCGGTGGCAAACATATCGAGCTGTGCCGCCGCATCTCCCGAGACTGCCGGGGCATCATAAGTAAGACTCACGCCCAGGTCCTTCGCTGCCGCTTCACAGCCAAGCTTGAGCGTACGGTGATACTGGTGGACAGCTGACTTGTCGCACACCCAGATGTTGTATGCGCCAGTAGTGTTCGCTGCTTTGTTTTCGGCTGCCACAGTGCTCTCCACCGCTGGGGCTGTCTGCTGACCGCAAGCGCACAAAACAAGGATCATGCACAAGGTCATAACCAACGCAATAACTTTTCTCATTTTAATTCCTCCTGTTTTTTATTTCGCAGTGTTTTCTTCCACTGCAGATTACATTTTATATATGGCCGAATTCCAAATTTATTTCCTTGGCTTGATTTCGCCATCCGTAGAACTTCTATTTTGAACATCAGTAGTATCCCATATAATATATGTTGGGATTGTGTATCATGTATCATGTATATCTTATCTGTATATCATGCTTGTTTTCATGTCAATATTAACTCATAAGGTCCGATATAACAACCGTTTTTTCTGTATTGTAGGTATAATTTTCTGAACAAAACACTTGACTTCGCATCGCATATATATTATGCTGTGCACAGATTGGAGGACTGATGCCTTTGCCTGATCATGAAGAAAATATTCCTCTCAAATATCTTGCTTCCGTTGTCGGCGGCAGCAAAAGGCTCGTCCGCTGCCGCCATTTCAATCAAAACAGCGATATATGGATACTTGATGAACACGCACATAATTTTGTTGAACTTATCTACTTTCTCAACGGTGAAGCTCAAGTAGAAACATCTCAAGGAAAAACAAATTTGACACTCTATGATGTGCTTATACACCCTTCAAACGTCAAACACCATGAATTTGTCGATCTGCACATGCGGCAGGAAATAATTAACCTTGGCGTTGAGGTCGAGTCCGATTTCGACATGGGTGATTCTTTTGTCCTGAAAGACAATACCGGCAACATCCGGCGCATCTTTCGTATGCTTGACTATCACTTCAACGCTTCTGATCTGATGCATGAGGAGCTGGAGAATCAGCTTCTGCGCCTGCTGTTTATCTATCTTCAGAAAAGCGCACATGAACAGCTCTGCTCGGAGTATAGCATAATTGACCGCGTGGTCGAGTATGTACAGGAGAACTACCGCAGCTCGCTGAGTGTCAAAGAACTGGCTGATTACGCACACGTCAGCGAGTCCTATCTTTCAAGGCTGATGTCATCCCATATTGGTATCCCGCCTATGAAGTATGTCAACACCATACGCATTGAAAATGCCAAACAAGCGCTGAAGTCTGATACGCCGATTGCACAGATAGCCGCACTGGTCGGTTTCATGGAGCAAAAATACTTCAGTACAGTCTTCAAGCGTGAGACTGGGCTGACTCCGTCCGAGTATAGAAGCCGCATTCGCACAGCCGACTGAGTGCTTCTACAAATATCGGCAACAGGAAAAAGCTCAACCCAATGGCGGGATGAATTCTGGAAGCACATGGTGAAAAAGCCCCCAGCACATGTTTCGGCAACATCCGCTGGGGGCTTATATTATGCCAGTATTTGGTCAGAGAACTTCGTACAACAACACCTCGTCATTGGAAATATAATTCAGGAACTTGCTGTTCAGGCTTCCAGTAGAGACTTAATCCACGGGGATTCCCAATGCATCTTACAGGTCGGCGGCAAGTCCGCCCATCTGCAAATCACGAATGGTGCCATTGTCGATGCGCAGATCAATGTCACTATCTGCGTCTGCATCACCTCTGGCGCAGGAGCCGAACAGATAGACACATTCTGCCCCATACCGGGCAGCCACAATTTCTCCAATTTTCTCAGCCGTGTACCGCATATCTGTCTCTCCCTATCGTATATCATACTGCTATTTTACCATAATTATGTAAAGCAGCATAGGAAAAATCAGAGGAAAAACTGCTGGATATCCTCCACAGCCCCACCGATGGCAAGAAGCCCCGTACCTATCGCAAACGAGCCCGAAAAGACTATCTGAAGTATGTCCGCTGCCGCAAACACACCGCGAAGATGACCCGTAAAGCCATTGGGAAGCAGCTGAACTATCTGAAAAGAGACCTTGCTGCCATTGACGGGAAGCTGAATCAGGAAAAGGCACTGAATGTTCACCAAGCGGAGCGATTGGAGACGATTCGTAAGATTTATGAGCAGCAAAAGTACATGTATGACAACCATACCCACAGCGTTGAGGACCGAATAGTCAGCGTCAGCCAGCCCTTTGTGCGCCCTATTGTGCGGGGAAAGGCCGGCAAACCCGTGGAGTTTGGCATGAAGCTGGATATCAGTGTCACAGACGGCTGGACGAGACTGGAATACCGTTCTTTTGATGCCTACAACGAAGCGACCAAGCTCCAGGAAATGATTGAAAATCTCCACAAGCGCGAGGGACACTACCCCAGTCGGGTACTGGCAGATAAGATATACCGGAACCGGGAGAATCTCAGCTACTGCAAAGAGAGGGGGATCCGGCTGTCCGGACCAGCTCTGGGAAGGCCCAAAAAGGGAGAGGATCGGAACAAGGCTCAGGATTACCGGGACGAGTGCGAACGGGTCGAGGTAGAACGCAAATTCAGTTTGGGAAAACGGAAGTGTGGAATGGGGCTGGTGACAGCGAAGCTGGAAGAAACGGCTGCGCATGTGGTTGCCCTGTCCATTTTGCTGCTGAATCTGCGTAAGATTCAGTGCGCCTTTTTGCAATTTTGGGATTGGCTACTCGGTTTTCTGCAATCGCGTGAAAAACTGAGGGTTGTTCAGTAGACACTAAATTATACCACTGCTCTTCCATTCTGAAAATCGACAGAACAAAATCTCCGCCAACAAAAAAATCCCAGCACAGTTCATCGCTGATGCTGGGATTGCTATTGGGCTTCATCTGAGTTACATATTGACACTCTTTTCCTTGAAGTGATATTCTGGACACGCTGCCTTTTCAAACTGGAGCCGGAGGGAGGTGGCTGCGTGTCCTTTTTGCTCGATGTTTTGAGTGGAATTTTGGCGAATATTATTTCCAGGAAAATTTTGAGGATTTCAAAAAAGCGCAGTCAAAAAAAGTAGTAATACCCAAAAACACCGTGAGCTGCAACTCACGGTGTTTTTGGGTTTCCAGGCGGCTTGTGTCCTTTCTGGAATCTTCTGAGCAGATAAGCCGTTTTGGCGCGGCTTTTAAAAAACCGCCTCCGAAGAGACGGTTTTTGGTGCACCAACAGGGACTCGAACCCGGGACCCGCTGATTAAGAGTCAGCTGCTCTACCAACTGAGCTATTGGTGCTCATATAACTTTGTAATCGCCAGGGGACTTCTCTGAGCAAATTTGCCCAATCTATTGCACTCTTAAACTCCAAATTTTGGCTTTGTACTGCGATTTTTAGAGAAGTCTTAGTGTGTTACAGTAGCTCTACCAACTGAGCTAAAAGTGCAAAACAGCCGCAAGAGAGGCGGCGCAGAACACAAAAATGGTGACCCCTGGGAGAATCGAACTCCCGATTTCGCCGTGAGAGGGCGACGTCTTAGCCGCTTGACCAAGGGGCCATATTTTGGGGAAAAAGCTGGTTTTTCCCCAAATAAGGAAAAAAGCCGGCACCTACCTATTTTCCCAGGTCGTCTCCAACCAAGTATCTTCGGCACAACCAAGCTTAACTTCTGTGTTCGGAATGGGAACAGGTGGAACCTTGGCGTCATCGGCACCGGCTATGAATGTGCTTGAAGCAATTGCTTAAAGCCTAGCCTCTACATATTCTCTTTTTCCTTCTGAAGGTCATACCTTCAAAACTGAACAACTACTGCGCTCTCTTGGGCAAATGCAGAACCTTCAAGAAGATTGTGGTCAAGCCCTCGACCGATTAGTACTCGCTAGCTGAACACGTCACCGTGCTTACACTTTGAGCCTATCAACCTTGTGGTCTTCAAGGGGTCTTACCTGATTATCTCAGTGGGATATCTTATCTCCAGGCCGGCTTCACGCTTAGATGCTTTCAGCGTTTATCCGATCCGCACATAGCTGCCCAGCTGTGCCACTGGCGTGACAACTGGTGCACCAGAGGTGCGTCCATCCCGGTCCTCTCGTACTAGGGACAGATCCTGTCAAATATCCTGCGCCCACGACAGATAGGGACCGAACTGTCTCACGACGTTCTGA
>ERZ812616.2246-NODE-2246-length-17261-cov-10.557131_pt1 | contig 17261 bp, 10 predicted proteins | sample MGYA00376249_ERZ812616 | MGnify/ENA primary metagenome ERZ812616 (study PRJEB26924, sample SAMEA4378265) | human gut metagenome | biome: human gut; feature: human-associated habitat; material: faeces | place: China | collected 2013 ... | reverse complement strand
CCGCTAGTCGCTACCGGAGACGGTATCGCCATGGTTTACCGTGCCAAAGGTACGGTGAAGGATATGGAGTTTGTACAATTCCACCCTACCGCCCTGTATCATCCGGGAGACCGCCCTTCTTTCCTGATAACGGAAGCAATGCGTGGTTACGGAGGTGTACTGCGTACAATGGACGGCAAAGAGTTCATGCAGAAATACGATCCCCGTCTTTCACTCGCTCCCCGTGACATCGTGGCACGCGCCATCGACAACGAGATGAAGAACCGTGGAGACGACCATGTATATCTGGACGTCACCCACAAAGATCCCGAAGAAACAAAGAAACACTTCCCCAATATCTACGAAAAATGTCTTAGCCTAGGCATCGACATCACGAAAGATTATATCCCGGTAGCCCCGGCCGCCCATTATCTCTGCGGAGGTATCCTTGTCGACCTGGACGGACAATCTTCCATCGAACGTCTTTATGCCGTGGGAGAATGTTCCTGCACAGGATTGCATGGTGGGAACCGCCTGGCTTCCAACTCACTGATAGAAGCAGTCGTATATGCCGACGCTGCTGCCAAACACAGTCTGCAAGTGGTCGATCAATATTCTTATAATGAAGATATTCCCGAATGGAACGATGAAGGAACCCGTTCGCCGGAAGAAATGGTGCTCATTACGCAAAGTATGAAGGAAGTGAACCAGATTATGAGTACGTATGTAGGTATTGTCCGCAGCGACCTCCGTCTGAAACGTGCCTGGGACAGACTCGATATTATCTACGAAGAGACTGAAAGCCTGTTCAAACGTAGCGTAGCGTCCAGAGAAATCTGCGAATTGCGTAATATGGTGAATGTGGGTTATCTGATTATGCGCCAAGCAATGGAACGTAAGGAAAGCCGCGGATTACATTATACGATAGATTATCCTCACGTGAAGAAATGATTATGAAAACATTGATTCGGACCTTTATTCTTTTCTTCTGCATAACGGGACTAGTTTCCTGCTATGCAGGTATTCCACTGAAAAGCGGAAAATCGGAAAATAACCAGACTTATGAAGTCAGTTATCTGTTCGAGCACGACGGAGTGAAAGTGTACCGTTTTCTCGATCTGGGAAACTATGTGTATTTCACGACCCGGGGAGATGTAACCAGTATCAAGAATGATTCAACAAGAAAAAGGACAATTACTATTTATAAAGACAGTATACCAAACCGATAACGAAAAGAGGCTGTCTAACAAATTTCTTTTTAACGGCTTCACCTCTATCAAACAAACTCTGACAGATTATATACGATAGATTATCCGTACGTGAAGAAATAGGATTTACAGTATTATTTTTATTAAAAAGAAAAAACAAGAGGCTTCCTCAAATTATATTTTTGAGTTTGGCCTCTTATTTTTTTATCTTTATATGTTTCTTTTGCACTCCTCAAAGAAACTATACTATACACTTATGAGAATATAATACACTTCAACACACTGTCTATTCAACTATAAACCAATCATTTAAACTGTAACAGCATATAAATACGAATATCTCTGCCTCTTCTAAAATCATTCCCCAATATCATCCTCTTAAAAACATGTTCTTGAGCATGTGTACACCTCTTTGAGAATATAGTAAACGCTTTCCTGTCTTTCATCTCATACTTTTGTTCACAGAAATAATCACTAATCGAAATATTATGGATATAGCTAAAAGATGTGAGCAGAACCCCCTACTGGCTCCAAAAGATTTAAAAGCGGGAATCAACGGAATGGAAATTACATGTTTGTTAAATCCCGGAGTTTTCAAATATCAAGGCAAAATTTGGTTACTTTTGCGCGTCGCAGAGAGACCTATACAGAAAGAAGGAATTATCAGTTTTCCTATATATAATGAAAAAGGAAAAATAGAAGTGGTTTCGTTTTTAAAGAATGATCCCGATTTGGATGCTTCAGACCCACGCGTTATCGGTTACAAAGGAAAAAATTATCTGACTACGATGTCTTACTTACGATTGGTTTCAAGTACCGACGGTATTCACTTCAAAGATGAACCGGAATTTCCACCTATTTTCGGAAAAGGAGAGCTGGAAGCATTCGGCATTGAGGATTGCCGTGTTGCAACAACCGAAGATGGTTTTTACCTTACTTTCACAGAAGTATCGTCGGTAGCTGTAGGGGTCGGACTGATTCACACCAATGATTGGAAAAACTATACACGGCATGGAATGATATTCCCACCGCATAATAAAGATTGTGCATTGTTCGAACAGAAGATAGGTGACAAGTATTTCGCTCTTCATCGCCCAAGCAGTCCCGAACTTGGCGGCAATTATATATGGTTGGCAGAATCGCCCGACCGCTTGCATTGGGGAAACCACAAATGTGTGGCAACCACTCGTGACGGAATGTGGGATTGCGCACGTGTAGGGGCAGGGGCAGCTCCAATAAAGACAGAAGAAGGCTGGCTGGAGATTTATCATGGAGCCGATTTTAATCACCGTTATTGCTTGGGGGCTTTATTACTCGATTTAAATGACCCGTCAAAAGTGATTGCAAGAAGCGAAGAACCGATCATGGAACCTATCGCCGCTTATGAGCAAACAGGTTTCTTCGGAAATGTAGTTTTCACTAATGGGCATTTGGTGGACGGCGATACGATAACCATGTATTATGGAGCAAGCGATGAAGTGATTTGTAAGGCAGAGCTTTCCATTTCAGAGATATTAAACGTATTAAAACAGACACAAAAGAAGTAATGAATAAACTGAAAAAAGAATATCTGTTCTTTAAGCAACAGGAACCTAACATGAGAACACTGTTGGTTACCAATATGCTTTATGCATTGGTACTACCGATAGTAGAAATCTTTGTGGGAGCCTATATCATGAGGAACACGAGCGATCCGGTGATGGTTGCTTTTTATCAGCTGGCAATGTATATAGGCATCATTACTACCTCTCTTGTTAACGGTTATCTGCTAAAGAAATACAGTGTGAAGACGCTTTATTCGATAGGAATCCTGGTAAGTGGCATTTCCATGTTCGGTATGATGACTATCAAGTCACTTGGCTTCGTCGAACTTGGTCTGGCCGGCTTTTTAATGGGGGCAGCTTCTGGTTTCTTCTGGACCAACCGATACCTGCTGGCTCTCTATAATACCAACGACAACAGCCGTAACTATTTCTTCGGACTAGAGTCTTTCTTCTTTTCTATTACCTCCATCGGTGTTCCTTTAATTATAGGCGCATTTATCAGCCAGATAGATGGAAAAGAAGTTTTCGGATTCCTCTTCAATATCAATACCTCTTACTGTGTAGTTACGATGGCAGCAGTAGTCATTACCGTTATCGCCTGCATGACACTGTGGAAAGGTAAATTCGAGAACCCCAAAGAAACGAACTTCCTCTATTTCCGCTTCAACATACTTTGGAAAAAGATGCTTTGGCTAGCCGGATTGAAAGGAATGGTTCAAGGTTTTTTAGTAACGGCACCGGCTATATTAGTATTGAAGCTGGTAGGAGATGAAGGAGCGTTAGGATTGATTCAGGGAGTTAGCGGGGCACTGACTGCTGTCCTGGTGTATGTATTAGGACGTATGGCCCGCCCGCAAGACCGTTTGAAAATATTTGTAGGAGGACTAATCGTATTCTTTGTCGGTACACTATTCAACGGTATTCTCTTCTCTGCTACAGGAGTGATCCTTTTCGTCCTTTGCAAAGTGATATTCCAGCCTTTGTTCGACCTGGCTTACTTCCCCATTATGATGAGAACAATTGATGCAGTTGCAAAGATTGAGAATAGAAACGATTATGCATATATCCTAAGTCATGAGTTCGGCCTTTTCCTTGGAAGAGCTTTCGGTTTACTACTGTTTATCTTCCTTGCTTATTGTGTATCGCAGGATTTTGCATTGAAATATGCGCTGGTGATTGTTGCCGGATTACAATTAGCGGCATATCCTTTAGCTAAGAATATTACTAATCAAACTGATACTATTGAACATGAAAATGACAAGTAAAGGTGTTTTTGTACTTATGACCGTTTGTCTCCTGGCATCTTGCTCGGGCAACGAAAATAACTTTGGTGAAAAGGTAAAGCAGGTTTCCATCCATAGGGTAGACTCTATGCCTGATATGCCTGAAACTTATAAAATGCTGGACTGGAAGCAAAAAGCCCAAAAGTATGACCAGTTTATCTTTGACTGGAATAATAAAAGCGAAGTCGGACCATTAATCTGGTTAGATGATGCCCGTAGAAATATAGACCAGACTACATTTGGCTTATATACTGCCATTAAAGATATTCGTCAGGGAAAGAATGCCAATAACGGAGAGTTCCATGAAAGTCTGAACTCATTGGCTGCTATTCTTGGTGCCGGCCTTGTAGGGATTGACAAGACGAATCAAGACGGATATAACTATGTAAAAATGGTGCAGAATTATTTCAACTCTGATAACGGCTGGAATATAGTCATGAACAATACGACTCCGTCAGTAGCCCTTTTAGGAGGAGGCTATGGCCGCGACTGGTGGTATGATGTATTACCCAATGCCTTATATTATGCTATTTGCGATGTTTTCCCCAATGTAGACGGGGCAGAGAAGATACAAAAAAGTATTGCGGAGCAGTTTGTTAAAGCAGATTCTGTATTGAATGGAAATTACGACTATTCTTATTTTGACTATGCACAAATGAAAGGAATGGTTAATAATATTCCATTGCAACAAGACGCCGCCGGTGGGCATGCTTATGTATTGTTGTGTGCTTATCATAAGTTTGGCGATCCACGTTATCTGCAACATAGTAAAAGTGCCATCGAAGCCCTGCTTGCCCAAAAAGAAAGCCGTTTTTACGAGGCCCTTTTACCACTCGGAGTTTATACGGCAGCCTATTTGAATGCAGTAGAAGGAGCTAACTATGATGTAGCCAAACTTCTTGATTGGGTATTTGACGGATGTAAAAGCCCTACAGGAAGAACCGGTTGGGGAATTATTGTAGGAAAATGGGGTGACTATGATGTAAGTGGTCTGCAAGGAAGTATCACAGACGGCGGAGGATATGCATTCCTTATGAACAGTATCAAACCCGCCTGGCCTTTCATTCCGATGGTGAAATATCAGCCTCAATATGCAAAAGCTATCGGCAAGTGGATGTTGAACAATGCAAGTGCATGTCGTTTGTTCTATCCGGGAGAAATAGATGAAACACATCAATGGGCTCCTGAATTGAAGGACATTACTTATGATAATGTTTCTTATGAAGGTTTACGAAAAACGGATGACTATGGAAAAGCATCATTAAAAGGGGTTAGTCCGGTTGCAATCGGCGATGGTCCCAAATGGATAAAAGGTAATCCGACGGAGAGCATGTTCAGCGTTTACAGTTCTTCTCCTGTTGGTATTTTAGGGGCCATTGTTTGTCAAACGAATGTGGAGGGTATCCTCCGGCTGGATTGTAATGTCACAGACTTCTATACAGAGAAACCTTATCCGGTCTATCTCTATTATAACCCTCATAAAGAGACCAAAACCATTACTTATCAAGCTACCCAACCATGCGATTTGTTTGATATTGTTGCCAAAGAATATATAGCAAAAAATATAAAGACAAATGGCTCCGTTGAGATCCCGGCCAACGACGCAAGAGTAATTGTGGAACTTCCCGCCGGAACAGAATTAGAACTGAAAGATGGTAAGATTATTGCGAATAAACAAAATATCATTTCATATAATTAAATCTAAGTGTATAAACTATGAGTAAGCATTTATTATTATTCATTCTTATTCTTGCTGTTTGCACAAATGTCTTTGCACAGCAAACCAAGAGTATTTCGGGTGTGGTATACGACAGTAATACCGGAGAGGCTTTAATTGGAGTTTCTGTTCTTGAAGTGGGAACGACCAATGGTACTATCACTGATTTTGACGGTAAATATACATTAAAAGTATCGTCAAATAAAGTTTCATTCTCGTATGTCGGTTTTAAAACTGAAATTGTAAACGTAACAAATAGCGGAACGTACAATGTAAATCTAGTGTCCGATAATGAATTGGATGAGGTTGTGGTTATTGGTTACGGTACTCAAAGAAAGAGTGACCTTACCGGTGCTTTGGCTTCTATAAGTAGTAAGGATATTAAGAACTATGCAGTATCTAATGCATCCGAACTACTAACAGGTAAGGCAGCCGGCGTATTTGTTGCCGCCAGTTCCGGCCAGCCGGGATCGGATGCAGTGATCCGCGTGAGAGGTTTAGGGACCGTCAATGACAACAACCCATTGTACGTGGTTGATGGACAGTTCATGGATAACATCAGCAGCCTGAATCCATCTGATATTGAACGTATGGAAGTATTAAAAGATGCTTCAGCCTGCGCTATCTATGGTTCGAGAGGTTCTAATGGAGTAATCCTCATTACTACCAAGGGAGGGGTGAAAGGTGAAACGACTGTAACATTAGATGCTTATGTAGGTGTAAAAAACAGTTATAAAGCATTGAACATGATGAACAGCGACCAATACTACAACTTCATCATGAAAGCGTATGAAAACGATGCAAGCTTTCAAAACTCAATGAAGGATAAGTTTACCAATCAGTATCAAAAAGGCTATAATACCAACTGGTGGAATGAAGTAACCCGTACAGCTTTCAACCAGAACTATAATCTAAGCATCCGTAAGGGGACAGATAATTCGAGATCTTCTTTAAGTTTAGGATATGTAGACGATCAGGGTGCAATCATCACTACTGAATTCAAAAGACTTTCACTTAAAGCGAATCTTGAATATGATATTAACAAATTTATCACTGTTGGCGCCAATGTCAATCTGGCAAAGATAAGAAAACGTGACGCAGGAGCAATTCCTTCATTCGATTTCATTCAAAAAGCTGATCCTTTTACCCCTGTTATCAGCCCGTTGGTAGATCCGTCTTCTGAAAATTACGAATATAACAAATATGCGCCTACCGAGTGGTCTTACGACCCTAATCCGGTAGCCATGCTCGAACTTCCTAATAGATACAATGACATATTCAATGTATTTGGTAATGTGTTTGCCCAAATCAAATTGTATAAAGGATTGAGCTATCGGGTACAGTATAGCTTCGAAAGATACCATGATACTTTCAAAGACTTCCGTCCTGTCTATTCGTCTACTTTTTCGGAAGATAACTTAGCGAATCAGGAAAGTAAATATAATAAAGAAACTCAATTGAATAATAATAGCGCTGTTACTTCTAATTATCAAGTGGAACAACGTCTTAACTACAACACGACAATAGGCAGGCATAAACTGGATGCAATGGTTGCCATGACTTATGAGAAGAACAGCAGCGAAGGCATTAATGCATTTAAGAGAAAGGCTTTAGGTAACGATGAAATCTATCAGATACTTGATGCACAAACAGCCGGAGATAACACCTCGGGAGGTAAAGAAACATCTTCTATGTTGTCGTACCTGGGACGTATCAACTATGTATATGATGACAGATACCTTGCTACAGTCAATTTCCGTGCCGACGGTTCTTCAAGATTTGCCAAACGTAACCGTTGGGGCTATTTCCCATCAGTTTCATTAGGTTGGAGAGTGAGCAATGAAGAATTCTTTAAGAACCTGAACATTGAAAATACAATTTCCAATTTAAAACTGCGTGTAGGTTGGGGACAGAATGGTAACCAACGAATTGATAGAGACGCGCCTCTTACGTTGATTGGCACCAATAATGAGAATCAGTGGTACTTTGGAAACGGATACTCACAAGGTTACGTCCCGACTTATGTGGGAAATGCAGATATTAAATGGGAAACCAGCCAGCAAACCAATGTCGGTTTAGATATGTCTTTCTTTAAAAACAGCCTTGATGTAAGTATGGACTTTTATGTAAAGAAAACAAGTGACATGTTGCTGAATATGCCTATTCCTTCTTTTGGCGCCTTCCCTAACAGCCCCTTCTTCAATGCAGGAGACTTGAAGAATACCGGTTTCGAAATAGTAGTCAACTACCGTAACCAGATAGGAAAAGACTTTAATTACAATGTAGGGCTGAACATGTCTACTTATAAGACAGAGGTAACCAAACTTACATCGGAATATTTGAGTGGAAATACCAGCCGTACGTATGTAGGAGGTCCTATCGGACGTTTCTGGGGGTACAAACAAATAGGAATATTCCAGAATCAGGAAGAGATAGACAATTATGTGGATAAGAATGGTACCAAGATTCAGCCTAATGCACAACCGGGTGATTTTAAGTTTGCCAAATTAGGAGAATCAGGCGAATTGAACGATGATGATGACCGTACTTTTATCGGTGATCCTAATCCGGACCTCATTTATGGTTTCAACTTAGGATTTAGTTATAAGAACTTTGATGTAAGTATGGCATTCCAGGGAACTATTGGAAATGACATCTGGAACGTTGCTAAAGGAAGCCTTGCTTCAGCAGGACGCCAGAATGCGTTGGCGGATGCTTACACAAAAGCATGGACAAAAGACGGGGATTTGGATGCTGTATATCCACGCATAACCAACTCTGACTCTAACAATAATATGAGAGGTTCTTCTTTCTATGTGGAGAACGGTTCTTACCTGCGTTTGCAGAATATGCAAATAGGTTATACACTGCCGAGTCACATTTGCCAGAAGAGCAAACTGTTTTCAAGTTGTAGATTCTATGTGAGCGGTCAGAATATATTTACTTTAACCGGTTATTCCGGACTTGATCCGGAACTGGGTATCAATAACCCATTGGATATGGGAGTGGATACTACACGTTATCCGTCTTCACGTACATTCACTTTTGGAGTTAATTTGCAATTTTAAATCTAGCTAAAAAGACATTACATTATGAGAAAAATATTATTTATAATATGCTGGGCTCTTGCCGGAGTGGGGTTGTATAGCTGCTCTCTCGACGAACCAAGTTATGGTAAAACCACAAGCGATAATTATTATCAGAAGGAAAGCGATATTGAACAAGCCTTGACTGGAGCTTATCTTCAATTACGTACAACTTGGAATGAATATGCATTAAATCATTATTTTGTAGGTGATTGCAGCACTGATGATGCTCTAAAAGGAGGAGGAAATGACGGTGACCGTGCCGAAGTACGCGACTTGTCCGACTTTACGATCTACACAACCAATGGTGAAGTAGGACGTCGTTGGGAGATTCTGTACAGATTAATCAATCGCTGTAACGATGTGATTTATTATGCTCCTGATGCAATAGGAAACGAAGAACTATTGAAACGTTATGCAAACGAGGCTAAAGCATTGAGAGCATTCGGGTACTATTGTCTGGTCACTACATTCGGAGAAGTGCCTCTAATCACTACGCCGATGCAACCCGCTGAAATACTGCAAATACCCCGCTCCCCATTGGAGAAGGTATATGAATGTATTGTAAATGATTTAACTGATGCCTCCGCACTTCCTGCAAAAGGAGATTACTCTGAAGATGATGCTTATCGTGCAACACGTGGCTTTGCTAAAACAATGCTTGCTAAAACATACATGTTCAAAGGTGATTTTACCTCTGCCGAAACGGTACTTCATGATATTATTGAAGTGGACAAAGACTATACATTGTTGAGTGATTACGGCATGAACTGGCGCACTGAATATGAAAACAGTTCGGAATCAGTATTTGAGATTGCCAACAAAGTATATGACAAAAACATAGCCACAGGTACCAATGTCCCTCACTTCTTCACAAGCAGACGCATCTCCGGTTATCAAGGATATGGATTTCACGTACCAACCCAAGATCTCCATGATGCCTTTGACGCAGATGACCCACGTATTACTTATGTATTCACACAAACCGGTGATAGATATAAAGGTGATACTGAAGCGCAGGACAATGCTGAATCTCCAAGCGGTTATCATGATTACAAGATGACTGTGCCAGCAGTAGAAAAAACTGGTTTCGACGTCTGGATGATTAGTTACAACATTCGTTTGATCCGTTATTCCGATGTTCTCTTGATGTATGCCGAAGTATTAAACGAAAACGGAAAACCAGGGCTTGCACTTCCTTACCTGAATGATGTAAGAGAAAGAGCCCGCAAAACTAATCCGATAGATCCGAGAAGAGATCAACAGGCGTATATCCCTGCTACAACAACTAATACACTGCCCGACATAACAGAAACCGACCAAGAGCGTCTGAAAGAAATCATCTGGAAGGAACGTCGTTGTGAATTAGCAATGGAAGGATGGAGACGGGATGACCTGATGAGACAAAAACGTTTCGGAACCGTTATGCGTGCTTATGCAACCAAATATAATACATCGAAAGGTGCCAATTTTAGAGACGACAGAGATTATCTGTTTCCGATACCGCAAGGTGAAAGGGATAAGAGCAACAATATTCTTTCCCAAAATCCGGGTTTTTAATATGAATAAAATGAGGGGGCGGATTTTATAATCCGCCCTTTTTTAACAACCAACTGACCATGAAAAAGACATTATTATTTCTCGTAGCAGGTTTTTTCTTTCTCAACAACCTGCCGGCACAAAAGCCGATAGAACAAAAAGAGATCCGCTTAGTACAGTATATGCCCAATATACCTTTCCCCTATAAAATGAAAAACTGGAAAGATATAGCCACGAAACAGGACAGACTATTTTACGATTTCAACGCCAAAGGACAGAACCTGCCTCTTATCTGGTGGGACGATTCGCAAGTAAACTTTCCATTCCGCACTTTCGGACTTCCAAGCTACGTAGATAAAAGACGGTTAGGAGGAAATTCTTATGAATCTCTTCCCACTATGGGCTCACTCATTAGTGCAAGTCTGATAGGAGTAGACAAAAGCAATGATGACGGAAAAGATTATGTATCAATGATACGACAATTCTTCAACAAGAAGAATGGAACCAATCTTATATTGAACGGACTCGACAGGAAAGCCGGAGAAAGTTTCTGGTATGAAATATGGCCGGCAATGGCTTATTCGATGCTGGTAGATTTATATCCTCAAAAAACAGAGATGCAGGAGCCGATGAAGATCACTATCGACAATTGGTATGCTGCTATCCAGGACTTAAGTGAAGGTAGAGAATATCCGGACTTCAACTTCACCGCCTTCAACTTTAAGAACCGTAAAGGGTACCATAATAAAGTATGGCGTGAACCGGATGCAGCCGCAGGACTTGCTTGGTTGCAATACATCTCCTGGATTAAATACGGAGATAAAAAGTATCTGAATGCTACACGCCAATGCATGGCATTCTTGCAAAACCGTCCCCAGAAAGAAGGTACTTTCTATGAGATAATGATGCCCTATGGGGCTTATCTGGCAGTGCGCATGAATGCGGAACTTGGAACTACTTATGATGAACTGAAAATGCTGAACTGGTGCTTCGACGGTAATAATTCAGACCGTGACGGATGGGGAGTGATGTGTGAGCGTTGGAACAAATACGACGTACACGGATTGGTAGGGCAAAAAAAGGATGAACAATATGCTTTTGCCATGAACACCTTTTCACAAGCTGCCGCACTTGTTCCAATTGTAAAATACAACCCGGCTTATGCTTCCACAATAGGCAAGTGGATGCTGAACCTGGCAAACGCCTGCCGCTTATTTTATGCAGACGAGCACCCCCGCAACCGTCAGTCGAGTTCTATCTGGGAAGGTGATCCTCAACACGTCATTTGTTATGAAGGATTGAGGAAGGACTTGTATCATGGCAATCACTTTGAACCGTTCCAGGGATTATTGTCCGATGAGGGTCCCTATGCTATTGGGGATCAAGTAAAAACCATGTCTTCAGCTACAGATATTTGCTTGTATGGCTCGGCCTGGGTGGGTATGCTAGCCTCTATTGTAGATACTACTAATGTGGAATGTATTCTTCAATTGGATTGTAATGCCACAGACTTTTATTCCACAAGAAAATATCCTACTTATCTTTTATTCAATCCTTATTTTGAAGCCAAAGAGGTAACTTTGAATCAACACTTTACGGAACCGACGGACTTGTACGATCTGGTATCCAAAAAATACATAAAGAAAAATTGTAACGGCGAAACAAGCATTATCCTGAACCCGGACAATGCCGTAACTATTGTTTGTATTCCTGCTTCCGCTAAAAAGACAAAGAAACATGGTAAATTGATTGTTGACGGTGAAATCGTAGATTATCGTTTGTAATTCGGATTGACTATTCCACAATTGTATAAATCCTCCGTTACCGATGAAAATATGCGCGGAATAAAATAAATTCCTTATATTTGCTATTATCCTAACCGTATAAATAACATTCATTTACATGAGAAACATCTTATACGCACAATTATTTTTTATTCTGATTATTGCATTTGTCACTTCCACAAAGTCTTATGCTTTTAATGTGGCAAAACACATATCAAATGTTAACGGACTGACAAATAATTCAGTAAACTGTATTTTGGAAGATGCAGAACATACAATCTGGATTGGGACATGGGATGGACTGAATGCATATAATGGAAGAGAAATTACGACATTCAGATATAGCAAAAACAATCCGAATTCTATAAGTAATAACGTTATCCGCCAGATTATCGAATGTAAGGGCAGTTTATGGATAGCAACAGATAATGGAATCAATCGGTTAGATAAACGAACCCGTCTGATAACAAGGTATTATTTAAGAACAGATAATAAAGTACCCAATCAGGAAAAGTCTTTTATTTTAGGAAAGAGTGCGGCAGGAGATATTATCTGCCTCATAAAGGGGCTGGGGTTCTTTGTCTACAATGATTCTGAAGATGAGTTTAATCCGATTAACACAGACTTTGCAAGTCATATAAAGGATTATTCCGTGAGTGATTCCGATCGTATGCTTTTCCTTTTAAATAATGGAAATACCGTGCATCTGACTTACAATCTACTCGTTAACGGAGGAAAACAGAGTGATTTACGCACAGTCGACATACAGACGCCTGTAGATAAGATATTTCTGTCGAAAGACAGATTTATCTTAAACAAAGACAACAAACTTTTCCTTTTAAATCCCGACTTTACAGTTTCCCAATGCATTGAGCTGGATAGTAGCAAACCTGTATCGCAGGTTATTTTAGCAGAGAACAAGATGTACGTCAGCTTTATAGAAGGGGGATGTATTCATTATGATTTAAAAAAGAATACTTTTACCTACCTGAACGAACTATCCAGTCAGTTATCAGTCTTCACTCTTTATTCCGGTAGTCAGAACATATTGTGGATAGGAACGGACGGACAAGGATTAATTCAACTTTATCATTACGACTCTTTATTTGAAACCGTTCACACCAGTCACCCTGTGAGATGTTTTTGTGAAGATGAAGATGGTAATATTCTGATAGGAACAAAAGGAAGCGGAATAAAACTGTTGAATCCTGCAACGAAAGAATTGACAGATTATCTGAATGAGAGTAAAGGGTTGATTTCCAATTCTGTCTATGCTTTGAGAAGAAATAAAGCGAATGACATTTTTATCGGAACGGAAGGAACCGGAATCAATATATTGAATGCTGCTACAGGGCGACTGGAAAAGCTTGAGATACCTGATAAATACCCGCCTTTCAAGGCTGTGTACAACATTTATTTTACGAACAATGATTCTCTTTTATGGGTGGGAACATCAGGATATGGTTTAATCAAAATAAATATTTCCAGAGAGCAAGGTCGTTATCACGTTAAAGGATTCAGGCAATATAATTCGTCGGATAAGAATATCTCATTGAATAACGATGTTGTTTATGCCATTACATCCGATCCGGAAAACAATATGTTATGGTTTGGCACACGTGGCGGAGGCTTGAACTGCATCAATATGAAAGATAACAGCATAAAATCATTGGAGGATATGGACAGTCGGATTTTACTCACCAATAATGATGTATTGTGCTTACTGCGTGATGATGCCAATATATGGATAGGAACAAGTTATGGACTGAACGAATTGAAAAAGGAGGAGAATGATTTTCACCTGATACAATATGCCGACGAGAAATTGAATAATAAAACGATTCATGGAATATTAAGAGACCACGAAGAAAAGATATGGATCAGTACCAACCAGGGATTGTCTAGCCTGAATGTAAAAAACAATAAAATAGATAATTATACTTTGAATGACGGATTGCAGAATGATGAATTCTCGGATGGAGCTTTCTTCAAGGATCATCGTGATTTCTTGTACTTTGGAGGAGTAAGCGGGTTTAGTTATTTCAATCCTCGAAATATACATTTGCGCGAGTTTAATCCTCCACTTATATTAAGTAGTTTGAAGATATATAATACAGTACAGGACATTAATGAACGTATCAGAAAAGGAGTGTTGAAACTTAGCTATGAAGAAAGATTCATGACTTTCAATTTCATAGCCAAAGACTTTATTAATAATGAAAACTGTGAATATGCTTATCGCTTGAAGAACCATTCGGATGATTGGGTGGAAATGGGTAATAATCCGAATATTATCTTTACCCAACTTCCTCCGGGTGAGTACCAGCTTGAAGTGAAGAGCACGAATGGCGACAAAGTATGGGGAGATAACATTTATCGCTTAACTATAAAAGTAGGTTATCCGTGGTGGCTTAGTGTTCCTGCATTGATTATCTATGCCATATTGTGCATTATTATCTTCTACATCACAAAGTCTGTTATCAAAAATCGCATACGGTTAAGCCGCCAGGTTCTTATAGCCCAGGTAGAGAAACGGCATGAACAGAAGATTTATGAATCCCGGCTCAATTTCTTCACCAATGTGGCACATGAATTCTTTACCCCCCTAACTTTGATTTATACACCTGCACAGCACTTGTTGGAACAGGACGGGTTAGATGGTAGTACAAAGAAATATCTCCAAATAATAAAGAATAATGCCGAAAGGATGCAGAAGCTGATTAGTGAGTTGATGGAGTTTCGTAAAACTAAATCGAGCAATATGGATTTGCATCCTGAAAATGTGAACGTAAAATCATTGATGGAATATGCTTCCAACAATTATGTGGATATCCTGAAAGAGAATAAAATAGACTTCAAGGTAGAGACTCATGATACGTCAGAGATCTATTCCGACCGCAATGCTTTGGAAAAAATTATATTCAATTTGCTGTCGAACGCTTTCAAATATACTCCTCGTTATGGATATATTCATGTTGAGATATCACAAAATGAACCTGATAAAACCATATACTTGCTCGTAAGAAATTCCGGCAAGGGGTTAACCGAGCAACAGATGGCAGAGATATTTGATAAGTATAAGATATTTGATACTCCGAAATTGGGTAACTCTGTAAGCAATGGCATAGGTTTAAATCTAACAAAGAGTCTGGTTGAATTATTAGGCGGGCAGATAAGTGTAAATAGTGAACTGGGAAAAAGTGTTGAATTTTCAGTCGTGATTCCTTCTTTGCCATCCGATCATTCACTTGTTGTAACGGATGAAAAAGATTCGTTGCAGAAAGAAAAGAACGGGCAGGATCACTTATCCCCTCGCAAAGATACTGTCATACTGATAGTGGAAGATGAAAAGAATATCAGAGACCTGCTGAAAGATGTCCTCTTTGATTATGTGATACACGAAGCAAAAGACGGCGTGGAGGCTTTGAAAGAGATAGAACATAATCATCCTGATATTATTATAAGTGATATTGTCATGCCCAATATGGACGGCTTGAGCTTGATTAATAAATTGAAATCCGATTTGAAAACAAGTTATATTCCAATCATAGGAATATCGGCAAAGGCTTCTGTAGAAGACCAGATCAATGCCTTTAACCATGGTGCGGATGCTTATATCGTCAAACCATTTCACCCGAGGCAGGTGATATCCACCATAGAGAATCTGCTGTCGAGACAAATGCTTTTAAAGGACTATTTCAATTCCAGCATGTCTTCTGTGAAAGTGAAAGACGGGATTGTTCTTCATCCGGAAGACGAAGAGTTGATACAGAATGTAACAGATTTCATAAAGAATAATATAGATGATGAGCTATTAAGCCCTTCTTCTATTGCCGAATTTGTAGGAGTGAGCAAAGCTACCTTGTACCGGAAGTTCAAAGAAATAATAGATAAGACTCCGAGTGAATTTGTACGAGGGATTAGACTGGAATATGCAGCCAAGTTGTTAAGGACAACCAAGTTGACCGTATCCGAGATTATGTTCAAATGTGGATTCTCTAATAAATCTTATTTCTACCGAGAATTTTTAAAGCAATACGGTGTATCTCCCAAGGATTACCGGAATCAATAGATAAATCCTGCCAATCTGTCATTCAGATAGCAATTTGTATTTCTCGTTACCAAAAAATGCCGCTTGTAGATTACTGCAAGCGGCATTTTCTTTATCTAAATCATCCGAGATTTATCTATCCATCCGTAGATTAGATTAATAGTTTTCCTTCTTCACCTCGAAATAAGCCTGTGGATGCAGACATGCCGGACAAACTTCGGGAGCTTCCTTACCGATTTCAATGTAACCGCAGTTACGGCATTGCCATACCACTTCGCCTTCTTTAGCGAATACAGTCATATTTTCGATATTGTTCAGGAAGGCAAGATATCTTTCTTCGTGACCTTTTTCAGCGATAGAGATATTGCGATACATAGCAGCAATCATCGGGAAACCTTCCTGTTCTGCCACGTCAGCAAAGTGAGGATAATCCAATGACCATTCTTCATGTTCACCAGCTGCGGCAGCGCGAAGATTCTCAAGTGTATTACCAATTACACCAGCCGGATAGCTAGCAGTAATTTCTACCATACCGCCCTCGAGAAACTTAAACATACGTTTCGCATGTTCTTTTTCCTGATCAGCTGTTTCTGTGAAAATGGCAGCAATTTGTTCGTAGCCTTCTTTTTTAGCTGCACTTGCGAAATAAGTGTAACGCATTCTTGCCTGTGATTCTCCTGCAAATGAAGTCAACAGATTTTTCTCTGTTTGAGTTCCTTTAATACTCTTAGCCATAATTCTATTTATATTTTAAATTGGTTGATTACCAAACGTAACTTGTCGTACTATTTATAACGCAAATATAAGAGATTTGTTCATAATAAGCCACCTTTTCTTAATGAATAAAAACTATCGGCTCATCGATGAAATCTATCAACAGGCAAATAGTATGTTCAAAAACATACTTATTTCGATTATTTTATATAATTTTGCAACCTCTACTTTGCAAAAAAGAACAGAGTACACGTATAACAACATATAAAAATGAAGCTATTTGAATTTAAACCCAAACTGGTTTCTTGTCTAAAGAATTATTCGAAAGAAACGTTTATGGCGGACCTGATGGCCGG
>ERZ812616.2242-NODE-2242-length-17282-cov-11.801416_pt1 | contig 17282 bp, 10 predicted proteins | sample MGYA00376249_ERZ812616 | MGnify/ENA primary metagenome ERZ812616 (study PRJEB26924, sample SAMEA4378265) | human gut metagenome | biome: human gut; feature: human-associated habitat; material: faeces | place: China | collected 2013 ... | reverse complement strand
TTTGCTGGCGTTGGTTGGTGTGGCATTGGTGGTTTATAATGGTAGTTTTGTATTGAAGATTTCTCCTTTAGGTGATTTCCTTACTTTGCTTGCAGCTTTTTCTTGGGCATTCTATAGTTTGATAATGAGAAAAATGTCCAATCGTTACAGCATAATTTTTATTACCCGTAAGATATTTTTTTATGGGGTATTGACCATTCTTCCTGCATTTCTGGTTCATCCCTGGCAGTTCGACATTACCAGGCTTTTAGAACCGGCTATTCTGTTCAATCTACTTTTCCTTGGTGTGTTGGCTTCCTTAATCTGCTTTGTAGTCTGGAACGTAGTGTTGAAACAGCTCGGTACAATAAGGGCTTCTAACTATATTTACCTGAATCCTCTCTTCACCCTGATAGGTTCTGCTTTTCTGTTGGGAGAACGGCTGACGATGGTTGCTCTGATGGGAGCTGCGCTGATATTGGGAGGAGTTTATTGGGCGGGAAAAAGGTGATGAATAGAATAGTCCTTTGAAATTCTTGTAAATCGCAGATTTTTTATAAATGGCAATTGAACATTAGTGTCCCATTAAAATTGGGACGTTATTAAAAATCAAATAAACTTGGTCCATTTGGTCCAAATCGTTCTTTGTCATTTTGCAATTTAGTTTTGTCAAAGAGGTCTCGAAGAGGCGTTTTATCTGTCAACTAGATGCTCAATATTTGAAGAATTTCGTACGTGCTCCTATCCAGTTGCATGTCGTGTTGAACAATTGCGACCAGGCAGTAGGTGCATATAGCAGCGTAGATTTGTATCCGAACGGCATTCTCGGTAGTACCTCAAAACTTTTTGATTTTGAGGTGCTGCTTCAGCCATTTGAAAAACAGTTCCACTTGTCATCGTTTTTTGTAAAGTTCAGCAACTTGAAGGGCAGAAATGTGTGTTGCATTCGTTAAAAAAACAAACTCACGTTTTTGTTCTTCATCCCAATATCTAACCAAGCGAAGAGGTTCGGGATAGTATTGTTTGGGATAAAAGCCCGTCAATCCAATAGTCATATCTGAAAATACGTTTTTAGGTAACCTGTGCTTCCACTTGATAGGCATGTATTGAAGATTTTTCTTGGCTCTGACAACGAAGTAAGCACCTATCTGATGAATCCGATACAACATCTTGAAGTTGTTGTAAGCACGGTCAAAGATATAATAGGAGCCAGATTCATAGGGAATTTCATTCATCGCCTTTGAATCATGCACGGAAGCTTCGATAATGTGAAAGGATGCAGGTATCTGCGTTTCCACATCATATAATGTATGCACTTTGATACCACCCTTCTTCTTACGGAATTTAGCCCACCAGAATACGGAGAGGCATAAATCAATGGTTGTTGAATCAAAGGCGTAAACGTTTCCACCGAGTTTGAAGATGTCGGTAACACGCTTTTGTCTTGCTTCGTTTACCAAGTAGTAAGCATACGCCTCAAAGATGTGATAGTCCCTGTCCCCGTTGGCTCTAGCCAAGGATGATCTTGAAACATTTCTGCCCATCCCCAGATGATAACATTTAGAATGATGAGCATCAAGAGCGACAATCAAATCTCTCAGACTCTCACGATTCGAGAGTTGGCCAAACATCAAAGATAGCAACTGGTTCCAGCAAGTGAAATGCTTTGAGAACTTCGCCGGAAGGAAGACCCCAACAATAGTTAAGAAGTATCTCTTAAGTTGACTTTAAAAGATTGTTTTGAGATTTTATACTATGAAAAGTTGTATATATATAAAAAATGAGAACAGTAGAAATAGAGTATCTATTTTCTGCTGTTCTCATTAGAGTAATAAGCTATTTAGTAAGTTTTGTAATTTATCCTTTTCTTATTTTTATCCACCTTTTATCCTTTTCTGTTCTATAAATTAAGAACAAAAGAGGGGATAAATAAGGAGGAAAAGAAGTTCTACCCAAAAAGTAGTCCGTTCTTATTTCATAATGTGGTTTATTAATTCTTCCGGTGAAAGAGGTGTGATACCAAAAATATAGCTTTGACCAGACTGAAATGGTTCAGTCAGTTCAAAGTTCTCATAAGCGATACCACCAGGTATCGGAGATTTACTTGCCCAATAAGTATAACGACCATTCACAACTCCTTCTAACTCATTACTTGGATTGGAACAATACCAATATTGCGTTGCTTTTTTACCAGTATATTTCCAATGTGTATGTGTATCTTCAGCATATACAGCTTTTGTAGGGTCTTTCTCATCAGGTGACGCTATAAACCATACACCTCCATTTTTATCTTTTATCATTTCTGCCACTGGAGTATGGTTATGTTCTGTGAAATTAGAATCTTTATAGCTCGGCCATAATTGGCCGGCTTCTTTCGTTTTACCATCTGCGAGATGTAATGTCCTAAGTCTTGCTTTGTTTCCCATAGTAGCTGTGAGTATAAAACGATTTAGCTCATCTGACTCTTCCGTGGTATACGTAGTTAATTCAAACTCATAAGGCTTTCCTTCTGTGAATTTAGTCCGGACATAGATATCCGCACCATTATCAAAAGTTTCACAAAAGAAATACACAGTAAGTGTTTCAACTCCATTTTCCTTTGCTATTACTCCGTGAGCTGGATAATATTGATTTGGGAATGAGGGAGCTTCAGGAGTATTCCCACTCCAAAAACGTTTTCCACGAACATTATCAAGTTGACTCCATTCCAATTCTGAGAGCCCCCTATTATTTTTTGCTTTATCAATTGGTTCAAAAGCAATGAAATTGGTAACAACAAATTCATCATGTTCTAAATAAGGTGTATAGATACGAATTAGCCCACGCGGACCTCCTAATGGAGCAATTCCTATTCGGATACCATTTGCAAATCCCCAAATGGGTTGTGCTTTTGTATTTTGAGCAGGTTGTAACCATATTCCATTTTTTTCCGGAGTTGCTAAAGTTTCCGGAGCTATTTGTAGGTTAGTCTGTCCATAAAGGTAGTGTATTCTGCATGCAAAGAATAAAAGTGTAAATAGAATCTTGGTTTTCATGATTTTAAAAGTTTAAAATTAATTTTTATGTGTCGTTTATGGTAGTTCATATCGTTTTTAGCATGATTTGGTACTGCAAATATAAAAATGTTATAACGAATTAGCAAAATAATTTGCAGATTTAATTTTTATGTTTATATTTGCATCGTGAGAATACGATAAGTGCTACTGATTCAAGAGGTAACCTAAAAGTATAATACTATTATATAGCAAAAACGTTACACAAATATATGTCGTCACTAAAAAAAATATCGCTGAAGGATATTGCTGAAGCTGCAGGCGTTTCAACAGCATTGGTTTCGTTCGTTTTGAATGGGAAAAAGAAAGAGTATCGCGTGGGAGAAGAAACTGCCCAACGCATATTGAAAATTGCCAATGAAATGAACTACCAGCCTAATCTTGCGGCCAAAAGTCTTCGTAGTGGCAAAACAAAGACAATAGGATTAGTGGTTTCTGATATTTCCAACCCGTTTTTTTCTCAATTGGCACGTGTATTGGAAGATGAAGCAACCAAACGGGGATATACTGTACTTTTTGGAAGTTCAGATGAGGATAAGGACAAGATGAATCGTGTTGTCAGTAATCTTATTAATAAAGGTGTAGATGGACTCATCATTGTTCCTTGTGATAATTCTGAAAAGTCCATTGCTTCATTGGTGAACAATAATATTCCGATCGTTCTATTTGACCGTTATTTTCCTGAACTTAATGTCAGTTATGTAGCGTTGAATAACTTCAATGCTTCCTATATATTAACCAAACATCTTTTGAATGCAGGCTATAACGCTCCTTGTATGGTGGCTTATGATGTCAACCTTATCCATATGAAAGAGCGTATCCGTGGTTATAAAAAGGCTATGGATGAAACCGGTAAGAGAAACTTGGCTAACGTGGTCTTTCTGAAGCAGGATGCTCCCAGAAAGTCGGCAGACCGTTTGTTGCCTAAAATAATTGATGGCGGTGTAGACGCTTTTCTTTTTGCCACCAACATGATTTCATTGGCTTGTTTATATACAATAAAGGACATGGGAGAGGGAATTATTGGTAAAATAGGTTTAGTGGGTTTTGACGGTAATCCGGTATTTGACTTTTTTGATGCCCCTATATCCTATATTCAGCAGCCTATAGATGTTTTAGTACAGAAAGCACTTGAAATACTGATAGATATCATTATTAACGGTAATACAGTGCAGTCTGTGCTTGCCGAGGGAGAATTTATTGAAATGGCTCCTTAGGAGAGCTGTTTTTTTTACATGATAGCTTAATCGATTTAGTTAATTTTTATATTAATCTCAATAAAAACAGTTGAACCATGAGAAATTCAAGATTAATCGGTGGAAAGCCGAAAATTGGTATCAGACCTATTATTGACGGTCGCCGTGGAGGTATCCGTGAGTCATTGGAGGATATGACTATGGGCATGGCCCATAAAGTGGCCGAGCTTTATTCTTCTGTCTTACGTCATAGTGACGGCACTTCCGTAGAGTGCGTCATTGCAGATACAACTATCGGTGGAGTGGCTGAAGCCGCCATGGCGGCTGAAAAATTCCGTAATAGTGGAGTGGGTGTCGTACTTTCTGTAACTCCTTGCTGGTGTTATGGATTCGAGACTATTGATATGGACGGAGAGATGCCGAAAGCCATCTGGGGCTTTAACGGTACGGAACGTCCGGGTGCGGTTTACCTGGCTTCGGCATTGGCAAGCCATACACAGAAGGGATTGCCTACTTTTGGCATTTACGGACGTGATGTACAGGAGGTGACCGATATGGAGATACCGGAAGATGTACAGGAGAAATTGTTGCGCTTTGCCCGTGCAGGTATAGCTGTGGCTACAATGAAGGGGAAATCCTATCTTTCAATCGGCAGTGTATCCATGGGCATTGCAGGCTCTATTCCCAATCCTGATTTCTTCCAGGAGTATTTGGGCATGCGTAATGAGTATGTGGATGCCAGTGAGATAGAACGTCGTGTCCAGCTGGGCATTTATGACCATGAAGAGTTCGCACGTGCCATGGCATGGACAGAAAAGTATTGCAAGAGTAATGAAGGGACAGACTTTAATCCGGAACATCTAGTATATTCCCGTGAAGAGAAAGATGCCCGTTGGGAATACGTGGTAAAAATGACCCTTATTTTCCGTGATATGATGATTGGCAATCCGAAATTGGCTGAAATGGGGTTCAAGGAAGAGTCAATGGGACACAATGCGATTGCCGCGGGTTTCCAGGGACAGCGCCAGTGGACGGATTATAAGCCTGACGGTGATTTTTCAGAAGCTATACTGAATACTTCTTTCGATTGGAACGGTATCCGTGAAGCGTTTACTTTCGCTACGGAAAATGATACGCTGAATTGTACTTCAATGCTCTTCAATCATCTATTGACCAATACTGCACAGATATTTGCGGATGTGCGTACTTATTGGAGTCCGAATGCCATAGAACGGGTAACGGGTAAGAAATTGGAAGGTAAGGCGGCAAACGGTTTCATTCACCTGATCAACTCAGGCTCCTGTACGCTTGATGGGACAGGCTGCCAGACACGTGACAATAAACCGGTAATGAAGCCTTTCTGGGAAATTACGGAAGAGGAAGTGGAAGCTTGTCTTTCTGCGACCAAGTGGCATCCGGCCAGTCGCGAATATATGCGTGGCGGTGGTTATTCTTCCCAGTTCCTGACCCGTGGTGAAATGCCGGTAACAATGTGCCGTCTGAATCTCGTAAAAGGTCAAGGTCCGGTATTACAGATTGCCGAAGGCTGGACAGTAAACTTGGATAAGGATGTCTTCAAGGCCATCAATGAACGTACTGACCGTACATGGCCTTCCACTTTCTTCGCTCCACGTCTGACAGGTAAGGGATATTTCCGTGATGTATATACCGTTATGAATAACTGGGGGGCTAACCATGGCGCTATCAGTTATGGCCATATCGGTGCTGACTTGATTACTCTGGCTTCCATGCTCCGTATCCCGGTATGCATGCACAATGTTTCTGAGGAGGATATTTTCCGTCCCAGTGCATGGACCGCTTTTGGCGAGGATATGGAAGGCAGTGACTATAGGGCTTGCAAGAATTACGGACCTCTCTATAAATAAAGGACACAGGCGTTATGTTGAAATCAACCAAACTGAAAAACACTCTGCTGGCAGGTGCAACTGCAATACTTGTATCATGCGGCGGACAAAAAGAAATCAAGATGGGAAGTTATGCTTATGATGCCCAGTTCTTAAAGGACCACGGCATTGAATATACTGAATTGGTATCTGCTGATGGGAATTCTAAAGTGATGGTTATTCCCGCATGGCAAGGCCGTGTAATGACTACTTCCGCTTCCGGCGATGAGGGTGATAGTTACGGCTGGATTAATTATCGTTTCATAAATGAAGGCAAAGTCAGTTCCCAGTTTAATCCGGTAGGAGGTGAGGAACGCTTCTGGCTTGGTCCGGAAGGTGGTCCGTTCTCACTTTATTTTAAGGGAGGACAAGAGCAGGTTTATGATAATTGGATAGTTCCTCCGGTACTTGATACTGAAGCTTTTGACATAAAGTCACAGGACAGCGGTAGTATCCGTTTTGTGAAAGATACCCGTTTGACAAATGCTTCCGGTACTACTTTTGATATGAATATTGACCGTACTGTATCGTTGATGGATGCCGGTGAAGTGGCTGCCGATTTTAATATCCAGCTTACAAATGATATGAAAATTGTAGCTTACAAGAGCGAGAATAAGATTACCAATACAGGTGACAAGGCATGGACAAAAGAGGGTGGCCTTGTATCCGTATGGATGCTCGGCTGTTTTAATCCTACACCGACCACTACTGTATTCATTCCTTATAAGCAAGATGCGGAAGGAACAATCGTGAATGATGAATATTTCGGTAAGATACCGGCGGATAGGCTGATAAAGGAAAATGGTATTATCTATTTCAAGATTGACGGGCTCTATCGTTCCAAGCTGGGATTGCCGGCTTCACGGGCAACGGATATTTGCGGAAGTTATGATTCATCGAAAGGCGTACTCACAATCCTGTGGTGTAGTCTTCCCGAAACTCCTTCAGTCTACGTAAATGGCCAATGGGGACCTCAGGAAGATCCGTTTGCCGGCGATGTAATCAACTCTTATAATGACGGTCCGGTAGAAGACGGTTCTATAATGGGACCTTTCTATGAAATTGAAACGTCTTCTCCTGGTGCGGAGCTGGCTCCCGGTGCCTCATTGGTCCATACGCAAAAGGTGATTCATGTACAAGGTAAGGATGAACAATTGGTTCCTATCGTGCAAGATTTATTTGGAGCAGATTTGAATGTAATAAAAACAAAGTTTCAATAGGGTAACTATATAATGGAGAATTCGTATGGAATCAAATAAAATAATACCGAAAGGAATCCTCTTCCCATTCATTCTGCTCACTACTCTTTTCTTTGCCTGGGCTGTGCCGAATAATCTGACAGATACCATGCTTGCAGCTTTCAAGCGCATCATGAGTATGAGTGATTCAAAAACAGCCTGGATACAGGTAGTGTGCTATTTGTTGGGATATGGATGTTGTGCTGTTCCCGGTGCCTTGTTTATCAAGAAATACACTTATAAATCAGGCGTGATGCTGGGGCTTGGTCTATATGCATTTGGGGCTTTACTGTTCTATCCTGCCATGCTTAGCTCGGGAGTGAATGTTGATTTCAGCTTCTTTATGTATCTGCTGGCAATCTTTGTTCTCTTTGCCGGACTTTCAGTTCTGGAGACGTCTACTAATTCTTATGTATTGGCAATCGGTCCTGAAAGTACCGCGACACGCCGTTTGAATCTGTCTCAGGCCTTCAATCCGTTCGGAGCGATTACGGGAGTGGTGATCAGTCAGATTTTCATCCTCTCACAACTGAATGGAATGACGGCGACAGAGCGTGCCCAACTTCCGGCTGAGGAACTGGCCGCCATCCAGGGGCAGGAATTGAATGCTGTTACTACTGCTTATGTGGTACTTGGTCTGGTGATGTTGGTGCTCTTGCTTGCCATCCGGCTTACCAGAATGCCCAATCTTAGTGAAAAAGGTGAAAAAATAGAGTTTGGTGCCACTCTTCGTCGTCTTATAAAGAATAAGAATTATGTATGGGGTGTAATAGCACAATTTTTCAATATTGGTGCACAGATAGCCGTATGGTCATTCGTAATCCGTTATGCTATGGTACAGCTGAATTTTGACGGTGTATTGGCTTCTTTAGGAGAAGCCGCTTCTGCAGATGCTGTTGTAAATGCATTACGGGGAGTGGAACCGGTAGCTGCCGCATTCTATAATTGTTGTGAATGGCTTGGATTGGATGACTTGCTGCCGCGTACGGCAGAACAGGCTGCGGCCACTTACTATATCATGTCGCTCATTCTCTTTGTGACCATGAGGTTTGTATGCACTGCAATGATGAAGTACGTGAAAGCTTATAAACTCTTGATAGGACTTGCGCTTCTTGCTGTAATGTGTTGTTTGGGTGCCATGTTCGGTAAGGGCAGTTTCGGCGTCTATTGCCTGATGGGTATTTCCGGATGTATGTCATTGATGTTCCCGACCATTTATGGTTTTGGTCTTACAGGTTTGGGGGATGATACTAAAATCGGCGGTTCATTCATGGTAATGGCTATTGCCGGTGCTGCCGTTCTGACCCAAATTCAGGGTATTGTCTCCGACCAGACAGGTAGTATTATGGCTGCATATGCTGTACCGGCCGTTGCTTTTGCAGTGATTGCCTATTATGGGTTCTTCATTGCAAGAAAACAAGAGTTAACAACCAAATAATGCTTTAAACTATGGAATCAAACAAGAAATACGTTATTGGTCTTGATTTTGGTACGGATTCTTGTCGTGCACTGGTAGTGGATACATATACTGGCCGTGAAATGGCTACGGGGGTAAGTTTTTACCCCCGTTGGAAAGCGGGGCTTTACTGCGATGCACACAACAATCGCTATCGCCAACATCCATTGGATTATATTGAATCCATGACAGAGGCTGTACATATAGCCTTATCTGATTTGAAGGAAGAAGAGATTGCTTCTATTTGTGGATTATGTTTTGACACAACTGGTAGTACTCCTGCTTTAACTGATAGGGCAGGAATGCCATTAGCTTTATGTCCCGAGTTTGCAGAAGAACCGGATGCTATGTTTATTCTTTGGAAAGATCATACAGCTGTTCGAGAAGCTGAGCAAATCAACGCACTGATTAATAAACGTAACCTTGATTATTTACTTTATGAAGGTGGTACTTATTCATCAGAATGGGTATGGTCAAAGGTTTTACATATTATCAACACAAACGTCGCTATAAAGGATGCTGCTTATGCTTGGGTAGAACACTGTGATTGGATGACTGGATTAGTAACTGGTAACACTATTCCGGAACAGATTTTTCGTAGCCGTTGTGCTGCTGGACATAAAGCAATGTGGCATGCCAGTTGGGGTCTTCCTTCCGGCGAAGTTCTCGAAGAACTTAATCCGGCCTTGAAGGAAATGCTCCCCCATCTGTTCACAGAAACCCACACCAGCGACACCAAGGCAGGGGAACTGACACCCGAGTGGGCAGACAGGCTTGGACTTCCCCGAGGAATCGCCGTGGCCGTGGGGGCGCTGGACGCCCATATGGGAGCCGTAGGCGCATCCGTCGCCCCGGGGATACTGACACGTATCATGGGAACATCCACCTGCGACATCATGGTTGCCGGCAAAGACGAGGTAGGCGGACGCTGTATCAAGGGAATCTGCGGCCAGGTGGACGGTTCGGTGCTTCCGGGATTCGTCGGTTTCGAAGCCGGGCAGTCGGCTTTCGGAGACATCTACGCCTGGTTCAGGAAGATGCTGGCATGGACACTGAAAGATATCCCCGGAGGGGAGGCCAGGCAGAAAGTTCTGGACGGCATGCTGGTGGAACTCACCCGTGAGGCCCAGGACATGGAACCCTCCGAGGACGGTGTTGTCGCCCTGGACTGGATGAACGGCCGCCGTACCCCCGATGCGGACCAGAACGTGAAGGGTGCCGTTGCGGGACTCACGCTGGGTACCAGCGCCCCGGAAATATTCCGTGCGCTGGTGGAAGCCACCGCCTTCGGTTCCCGCCGTATTGTGGAGCATATGAAGGGCCAGGGGCTGCGCATTGATTCGGTCAATGCCATCGGAGGTATCAGCAAGAAGGCGCCCTTCGTGATGCAGACGCTGGCGGACGTGCTGGACATGCCTATCCGTGTGGTCCGCTCGGAACAGACCTGTGCCTTGGGAGCGGCAATGTTCGCGGCAGTTGCCGCAGGGGTGTACAAGGATATCAACGAGGCGACAAGGCACATGGAGTCGGACATCGAGGCTGAATACCGGCCGGATGAGAAAAGAGCCCTCATCTACGAAAAACTATACAAGAAATATCTTGAACTGGCAAAACTTGCTGAAACCATTAACTAAGTATATAAACCAATTAATTTATTTAAACCATGAAAATCAAATTTTTTATCTTAGCAGCCTTATGTATGGCAACTATAAGCATTTACGCTCAAAATTTTAATGGACTTGACATGAATATGGGTAATTTATATCGCTTATCCAATGCCAAGACACGTTCCATCAGCCCTGAAAACTTTACAGGTGAGAAAGGTAAAGGTGGTATGGCTGATCCAATTACAGATAAAGAAAAAATAAATCAAGCTAATGCACATCATGCAGCTAAAACTTTAGGGCAAGGCTGGAAAGTCAATCCTTATGTAAACATTGGCCCTAACGAAACTTTTACTTTAGCAGAAATCGAAGGCCCTGGTTCTATACAACAAATTTGGATGACACCAACAGGTGAATGGAGAAAAACAATTATTCGCTTTTATTGGGATGATGAAAAAGAACCTTCTGTAGAGTGCCCTATAGGTGATTTTTTCTGCAGTGGTTGGGGACTATATTCTCCATTAAGTTCATTAGCAGTTTGTGTAAACCCTGGTAGTGCGTTCAATTGTTATTGGCAAATGCCTTTCCGCAAAAAATGTAAAATTACAATGGAAAACATTGACCCCAATAATGAAATGAGAGTTTATTACCAAATAAACTACACTTTAACAGAAGTTCCTGAGGATGCAGCTTATTTTCATGCACAATTCCGTCGCTCAAATCCTAATATAAATTCTGACCATGTATTGGTTGATGGTATTAAAGGTAAAGGACAATACGTTGGTACATATATTGCTTGGCAAGTGAATAATAACGGTTGGTGGGGTGAAGGTGAAATTAAATTCTTCATGGATGGTGATAAGAAATTTCCGACAATCTGCGGTACTGGTACAGAAGATTACTTTTGCGGATCTTACAACTTTGAAAATAAAACGACGCATCAATATGAAGAATTCACTACTCCTTATGCAGGATTACATCAGATTATTCGCCCAGATGGAGTTTATCGTTCACAACAACGTTTTGGCATGTATCGTTGGCACATACTTGATCCAATCCGTTTTGAAAAGGATTTAAAAGTTACAATTCAAGATCTTGGATGGCGTAACGACGGCCGATATCTCGATCAGAAATCAGACATTTCTTCTGTTGTATTTTGGTATCAAACTGAACCACATGCTAAATTTCCAACATTACCTTCAGTAGACGATCTAGAAATTGTACGACCTTTTTAAAATACTCTGAGAAATATATAATTATTTATCTAAACATTTTATCACTTTGAATCTATGCTAAATTTTTATCAAAAAAGGACTTTGTCCAATACAATTCGACTAATGACAATATTATATATGTTATGCATATGTCAATTAGCTATTGCACAAACCAAAAACTTCCAAGGTGTCGTAAAAGATGCAAAAGGCAACACATTACCAGGAGTTACAATATTGGAAACTGGCACCAGTAATGGAGTTTCAACAAATATTGACGGAATATTTGAGATAAAATTAAGACCTGGCAGTACATTAACAGTAAGTTATATTGGATACATTACTCGCACCATTCCAACTAACGATAAAACTACTTTTTTAAACATCATTCTTGAAGAAGATGTATTTCAGCTTGATGATGTGGTAGTGGTAGGTTATGGTTCCATGAAAAAAGGTGAAGTAACCAGTGCTATTACATCAGTAAAAAAAGACGATTTTCTTGCCGGGATGGTAAAAAGTCCCGAACAACTCCTTCAAGGAAAAGTAGCAGGTCTTCAACTTTCAAATTATACTGGTGATCCTGTATTAGGACTCGAAATGACTATTCGAGGTGTTAATTCATTATCTGGTAATACTAGTCCATTGATCGTTATTGACGGAATTCCAGGTGGTAGTTTAACAGCTATTTCAAGTGAAGACATAGAATCTATAGATGTGCTAAAAGATGGTTCTGCAGCTGCTATTTATGGTACTCGTGGTACAAATGGTGTCATTGTAATTACTACCAATCGTGCTAAAGCGACTAAACTTTCCATGGAGTATAATGGATCTATCTCATTTGAAACATTTGCAAAACATGCTGATATGTTAACAGCCAATGATTATCGTAGATTAACAGATGATCCTGATTTTCCAGGTATTCAAGATGAGGGAACTACCACTGATTGGGTGGACGCTATTAGTCGTACAGCTATCAGCCACAATCATTTTCTTTCTTTGAAAGGTGGTAGCGCTGAATCCAATTACGTAGCTTCCATAGATTATCGCAAACGTGAAGGTGTCATTCGTCATACAGATCGTGAATCTATTACAGCTAAAATAGGTCTAAATCATAATATGTTCAATAATAAATTACGCTTTCAATTCAATATCAATGATAGTTATGTCACCCAACAACGTGCATGGTATGCAGCCTATTTAAATGCTTTATTAGAAAATCCTACCCGCCCTATCTATGATGAAAATGGAAATTATACGGAATATAAAGTAAATCTTAAACCTTATAATCCGGTTGCCATGATTAATGAAGAATATGATGTAGAAGGATACAATCAATTAATGATGAGCGGGAAAATAACTTTATCACCAATTGAAGGTCTTAATCTAAGTGTGATGGGAGCTATGCAACGTTTTGATCGCATGGAGAATAAAAGCAATACATTTAAACATATGACTACTGTGGTAAACGGAGATTATGGTAATGTTTGGAATTGGGCTGATAATACAATGCAAAAGAATTTAGAATTGGTAGGTGATTATACCAAATCATTAGGTTTACACAATCTAGGTGCCATGATAGGTTATAGTTACCAAGATGATGATGCTAAAGGTATATATCAATGGGCAAAAGATTTTCCAACAGATATGTTTGGACCTTGGAATATTGGTTCTATGAATGATATGAAGGATAATAAGGCAGCTATGACCAGTTATAGAAATACTCATAAACTAATTTCATTTTTTGGTCGATTGACTTATAATTACAATGAAAAGTATATGTTTATGGCCAGTTTACGCCGTGAAGGTTCATCACGCTTTGGAGATAACCATAAATGGGGTTGGTTTCCTGCTATATCAGCAGGATGGCGCATTAGCAAAGAGAATTTTATGCAAGATATCCAATGGTTAGATGACTTAAAAGTTCGCATAGGTTATGGCGTTACAGGTAATGAAGTCACATCTAATTTACTATCCATGTATTTGTTAAATTATGGTGGATATGCATATATTAATGGAAAATGGACACAAGGTGCAGGTCCATACCAAAATCCTAATCCCGATTTAAAATGGGAAACGAAGAGTGAGTTAAATTTGGGACTTGATTTTTCATTCCTAAAAAATAGACTTTCTGGTTCTATTGATATTTATCACCGTGAAACTTCAGATCTACTTTCTACCTATGAAGTACCAACTCCACCTTACATTGTATCAAGTATGATGGCAAATGTTGGAAAAATTAGAAATCAAGGCATCGAATTGTTATTAAGTGGTACTCCTATTAAAACACGCGATTTACGTTTTGACATTACAGGAACATTTTCCTATAACAAAAATAAAATCATTTCTTTATCAAATGGACTTTATCAAAAAGATTATTGGTATGAAGGAGCTACCGGTTCACCAATTCAAACCCATACTCACATAGTAAGAGAAGGTGATCCCGTTGGTAATTTCCATGGTTTCCAGACTCATAGTCTTACATCTGATGGTTTATGGATGGTATATGGTACTGATGGTCAACCCAAATTATTGACTGATGCTGATGATGGCGACAAAAAAGTTATTGGTAATGGTATTCCAACAACTTATGGAAGTCTAAATTTAGCATTAAGCTATAAAGGTTTCGACGTATCTGTTATGTTCCGCGGTGCATTCAATTTTCAAGTCTTGAACCGCCAACGTATGCATTGGGAAACAACCTCACGTATTGGAGAAGGCAATCTACCTCGCTCAGTATTGGAAAAACCATTTGGTAGTAATTCATATGTAAAAGGTGCTCCTGCTATGCAAAGTTATTATGTAGAAGATGGTGATTATGTAAAATTGGATAATATAAATGTTGGCTATACATTTAATCTTAAAAAACAAAAAGTCATTCAACGTCTTCGTCTATATGTAGCAGGCAATAATTTACTCACAATGACTGGTTATAAAGGACTAGATCCAGAAGTTAGTATTAAAGGACTTGCTCCTGGTGTTGAAGGATCTGGTGCAGGCGAATTATATCCTACTACACGTCAGTTCACTGTTGGCTTAAATCTTTTATTTTAACCTTAAAAAATTACAGCAATGTTCAAAAAACAATATATTACTGGTGCATTTTTAGCTGTTATCTCTTTATTCAGTTCTTGTACCAATTTGGATGAAGAAATTTTTAGTAGCATCCCTGAAAAAGACTTTTATAAAACTGAATCTGAATTCTTGGCAGCCATGGTTCCCATATATTCCAGTATGCGTACCTTAACAGAACATTCAAACTGGTGGGATTTAGAAGAAACTACCGATGTTTGTGTTACTCCAGTTAAAAATCATGGCTTATGGTATGATGGAGGTATTTATATTCGCTTACACCAACATTCTTGGATGGAAGAAGATGCACATCTAAACAATATATGGAATGCATTATATTCAGGTGTCTCAAGTGCTAATAGAGTTCTTTACCAATTTGAAAATTCAACAATAGAAATGAATGGTAAAGAAAATTATATTGCAGAATTAAAAGTAGCTCGCGCATTTTATTATTACTTACTACTAGAAGCTTTTGGTAATGTTCCCATTATTGATCGATTTGATGTTCCTGATGGTTATTTACCAGCAACAGAGCCACGGTCTAAAGTTTTTGAATTCGTTGAGTCGGAATTAAAAAATAATATCAATAACTTAAGTGAAGATGTCTTAAACACCTATGGACGTTTTAATAAATGGAACGCAAAAATGCTTTTGGCACGTCTATATTTGAATGCTGAAGCATGGATAGGAACTCCCATGTATAATGAATGTGAAAATTTATGCAATGAAATTATTGCTACTAATAAATATAGACTAGACGGAGATTATTCACTCCCATTTTCTACAAATAACGAATTGAGTAATGAAACAATGTTTGTAATTCCATTCGATGAAACCAAATCAGGTGGTCAAATTTATATGTGGGCACGCAAAACTTTACACTATTCTCAAATGCAAACTTTCAACCTCCAAGCCACTTGGCTTGATGGTGGGTGCGTCGGAGTTCCTACTTTCTTTGATAACTATATAGAAGGTGATAAGCGTTTAGAAAAAACATGGCGCATGGGACAACAATATGCACTTGATGGTACTCCATTATGGACAAATGGTTGGTGCGGAGACCCACAAATGCTGCTCAGTTATACCAAAGATGTTACTAATATTAGTGGAGATGCTACCATGTATCAAGGGTATCGTTTTGGCAAATATGAAATCAAAATAGGTGCAACAGGTACTCCTGATAATGATTATGTCATTATGAGATATGCCGAAGTATTAATGATGAAAGCTGAATGTATACTCCGTACAGGAGGTAGCTCACAAGAAGCTGCCGAATTAGTAAATGAAGTACGTAGAAGAAACTTCGATACAACCAATGAATTAACCGGTTCAGAATTAGAAGCTACCACAATTTATAATGGAGTTCCAGTAAAATATGGTCGTTTTCTTCAAGAACTTGGTGTAGAATTTGCATTAGAAGGCTTACGTCGAAGTCAACTTATTCGTTTTGATAATAATTTCACAAAAGGTACTTGGTGGGAACACCAGCCTACTAATGATACAAAACGTAATCTCATGCTAATACCATTTGATCAGCTACAACGTAATTCTAATTTAGTACAAAACCCTAAATAATACTATCATATTTCAAGCGGAATTTGAAAAATGTAAATTCCGCTTGTATTTTCTAACTAAATATATTATTATAAAAATGAGAAAACTTTTTATTATATGTGCCCTCCTATTCTGCCTTGGTACCGCTTCAGCCCAGCAGAAGTTCTCTGTGGCATCTCCCGACGGGAAGCTGAAGCTTGTGCTGGACATAGCACCTGAGAAAGTGGCCTACAGCGTGAAATACGGGAAACAGCAGTTGCTGGAGGACTCAAGGCTGGGATTCGAGTTCGACAGCGGGGAGTTCGGGGCAGGACTCAAGGCGGGAAAGGTACAAAGGAGGAAGATAGACGAGACATACGAGCTGGTAGTAGGAAAGGTCAGTAAGGCAAGAAACCACTGCAATGAGATGATAGTCCCCCTGGTGGAGAAGAACGGGAAGGAGAGAACGGTGAACCTGGCTGTAAGGGCATTCAATGATGGGATAGCATTCAGATACGAATTTCCCAAGCAGAAAGCATGGAATTCATACGTGATGTACGATGAAAGGACACAGTTCAACTTACAAGGAAACCCGATGGCGTTGCTCATGTACCTGCCCGGGTATGTAAATACACACGAAGGGGTATACAGTCATGTAAGATATGACAAGGTCGCAAGGAAGAGGCTGATAGAGATGCCCGCCACATTCGAATTCGACAATGGGGTGGCCCTGGCAATAACAGAGGCGGCAATAAGGGACTACGCGGGAATGTACCTGGTGAAGGAGAAGAGTGGACTGGTGGGAAAGCTCTCGCCAAAACTCGGGCAGGAAAAAATAAAGGTTGAAATAGACAGTTTCCCACACCGTACCCCGTGGCGCGTGATATCCGTTGCAGACCGGGTGGGAGGATTACTGGAGACGAACATACTAACAAGTCTGAACGAACCATGCAGGATTGAAGACACTTCATGGATTAAGCCTTACCGGACCACGTTCACATGGTGGAACGGGAATGTCGTGCCGGACAGCACGTTCTCT
>ERZ812616.2227-NODE-2227-length-17378-cov-3.270277_pt1 | contig 17378 bp, 14 predicted proteins | sample MGYA00376249_ERZ812616 | MGnify/ENA primary metagenome ERZ812616 (study PRJEB26924, sample SAMEA4378265) | human gut metagenome | biome: human gut; feature: human-associated habitat; material: faeces | place: China | collected 2013 ... | reverse complement strand
CGTTAAGGCTTTTGAAGAGAACGATCTTGTATTTGCCACCGGTCCGGCCGGGACAGGTAAGACATTCGTTGCTATCGCTCTTGCCGTCAAAGCATTAAAAAATAAAGAAATAAGAAAGATCATTCTGAGTCGTCCCGCCGTTGAAGCCGGAGAAAAACTGGGCTTCCTACCGGGAGAGATGAAAGACAAGCTCGATCCGTATCTCCAGCCTCTATACGATGCTTTGCAGGATATGATACCGGGAGCGAAACTCAAAGAATATATGGAAAATAATGTGATTCAGATTGCCCCGCTGGCTTTTATGCGCGGACGTACGCTGAACGATGCCGTTATTATCCTCGATGAAGCACAGAATACGACTACGCATCAAATCAAAATGTTCCTGACCCGTCTGGGGATGAACGCAAAAATGATCGTTACCGGTGACGTCACCCAGATAGACCTTCCTCCTACAGCCACTTCCGGGCTGGTGCAGGCCATGCAGATACTGAAGGGAGTGAAAGGGATCGGCAGGATCGAATTCGACAAGAAAGATATCGTCCGTCATAAGCTGGTACAACGTATAGTGGAAGCATACGACAAATTCGACGATAAACGACGCAGTGAGACAAAGAGCCACTCGCCTAAAACAACAATAGAAAAGAACAACAAACTATCAGAAAACAATCAAAAATAAATTGGTCATGAAGAAGGCGTTAGTTAAAACAGATTACAATTTCCCGGGACAGAAGAGTGTTTATCATGGTAAAGTACGCGACGTGTACAATATCAACGATGAAGTATTGGTAATGGTCGCAACCGACCGTATCTCTGCTTTCGACGTAGTATTACCGGAAGGAATTCCTTACAAAGGCCAGATGTTGAACCAGATTGCAGCCAAATTCCTTGACGCAACCACCGACATTTGCCCGAACTGGAAAATGGCATCTCCCGACCCAATGGTTACCGTTGGTGTACAGTGCGAAGGATTCCCTGTCGAAATGATCGTACGCGGTTATCTTTGCGGAAGTGCATGGCGTGCTTATAAGAGCGGTGTTCGTGAAATCTGCGGTGTCAAACTGCCGGAAGGTATGCGCGAAAACCAACGTTTTCCGGAACCAATCATCACTCCGACAACAAAAGCTGCTATCGGTGCTCACGACGAAGATATCTCAAAAGAAGAAATCCTGAAACAGGGACTTGTTTCTGAAGCAGACTACGCCGTACTTGAAAAATATACAATGGAATTGTTCAAACGTGGAACAGAGATCGCTGCACAGCGCGGTCTGATCCTGGTTGACACCAAATACGAATTCGGACACCGTGACGGTAAGATCTACCTGATCGACGAAATCCATACTCCCGACTCTTCCCGTTACTTCTATTCCGAAGGTTATGAAGACCGTTTTGCCAAAGGTGAACCGCAGAAACAGCTTTCAAAAGAATTTGTTCGCGAATGGTTGATGGATAATGGTTTCCAGGGCAAAGCAGGACAGGTAGTTCCTGAAATGACTCCGGCTATCGTCGAAGGTATCAGCGAACGTTACATCGAGTTGTTCGAACATATCACCGGTGAAAAATTCGAAAAAGGCGATACAGACAATCTGTTGGCCCGCATCGAAAAGAACGTAACAGAATATCTGAAAAATAAATAAGAGAATATGAAGTACGGTTCAGAACAGATATTACCTTACAACGGAGAAGAACAGAAGAGCACACAAGTCAGACGTATGTTCGACTCGATTGCAGGCACCTATGATCTATTGAACCATACGCTCTCGTTCGGAATCGATAAAATATGGCGCAGGAAAGGCATTGCTTTCCTGCGTCCTTTTTCTCCGCAGTCTATACTGGATATCGCCACCGGAACCGGCGACCTCGCTATATCCATGCATCGAAAATTGAAAGCCCATCAGATCATCGGGGCCGACATTTCCGAAGGCATGATGCAGGTCGGACGCGAAAAAGTAGCAAAAGCCGGTTACTCGGAATATATATCATTCGAACAACAGGACTGTACGGCGCTCACCTACCCCGACAATTCGTTTGACGCCGTAACTGCTGCATTCGGAGTACGTAACTTTGAAAATATCGAACAGGGGATAGCAGAGATGTTCCGGGTATTGAAACCCGGCGGTCATCTGATGATCCTCGAACTTTCCACCCCGGAACATTTTCCGATGAAACAGCTCTACCGCATTTATTCAAAGACGATCATTCCATGTATCGGCCGGTTATTTTCGAAAGAAAAGGCTGCTTACAGCTACCTGCCGGCATCTATCAAAGTAGTTCCGCAAGGAAAGGTGATGAAAGAACTGCTCATTCGCCGGGGATTCTCCGAGGCACGGGTTCGCACCTTTACTTTTGGAATTTGTTCATTATATACAGCCAGTAAGGAGAGTTCGCGAACTGTCCCTACGAAATAAACAGAAAGAGAAAAAGGCTATGCAGAAATATGGTTTATTGGGATATCCACTCGGGCACTCGTTTTCCAAAACTTATTTCAATCAGAAATTTGAGGCGGAAAAAATAAATGCTCAATACGTAAACTTCGAGATCCCGAACATCAAAGACATCAAAACAGTATTGAAAGAAAACCCGGACTTAAAAGGTCTGAATGTGACGATCCCTTACAAGGAACAGGTGATTCCTTTTCTGGACGACCTGGATGAAGATGCACGTCTGATCGGTGCTGTCAACGTGATCAAGTTCACTAAAGGGCTTTTCGGAAGAACAAAGCTGATCGGCTACAATTCCGACATCATCGGCTTCAAGCAGTCGATCGAACCTTTCCTGAATGAAACGCACCGGAAAGCCCTCATCCTCGGAACCGGAGGCGCCTCCAAAGCTGTCTTCCAGGGATTGAAACAACTGGGAGTAGGCGCCACTTTGGTATCACGCAAACCCAAAGAACACTGCATTACATACGAAGAAATTACTGCCAAAACGATGGAACAATACACGGTCATTGTCAATACAACTCCGCTGGGAATGTTCCCCAATGTAGACAATTGTCCTAATATTCCATACGATTTGCTCACACCCAACCATTTATTATACGACTTGTTATACAACCCCGATGAAACCCTTTTCATGAAGAAGGGAAAAGAAAAAGGGGCCGTCGTCAAGAATGGGCTCGAAATGCTGCTCTTGCAGGCATTTGCGGCTTGGGAGATTTGGCAGAAATAGAAGTTTTAAGGTCACAAATTGTGACCTTAAAAACAAAACAAGAGTTCCAATTAACAAACGAAAAGCCTCAAGCTTGGAGGTCACAATTTGTGACTTCCAATTCTATAAACAAACAATGGGAGTAAAAGCAATCATATAAGCTCCTACTCCCATCGAATAGTTATAAAGTAGCTCCCTACCTCACTCCTACCTTATATATCTTATCATTCACCTGCACGATATAATTACCTTTCGGCAACGTCCAGCGACTGTCGCCCTCTGCGGCGTCGAAGCGACGAATAAGCGAGCCGGTGAAGGTATAGACATATACTTCGCGGCGCATGCCCAGGCACAGATAGAGACAACCTTCGCCGCCACGAACTTCGATTGTTTCAGCCTCAATCCGTTCATTGGCTACCGTATCCGGATTCTTTTGAATACCATCGATGCGGATCTCCAAATCGCTTCGCACGTAGCGGATAACATACTTGCCATCGCTGGCACGCGGCTCGATTGTTTCGCCACGGCTGGTGCTTACTACCGGCTTCGACTGGTCGTAATCGGCAGCAAGGGTAAGATAGAAACCGAAGCTGCCCCACGATTCTACCTCGTATTCACCGGCGACCGGGTCGGTGGTTGCACCTTCCACGGCGGGAAGGGTGACAGTGTAGTAGACTGGCGTAGGCTCAGGCACATAAGGTGGATTATAACGGAAACGGGCAGAGACGGTAACGGCATAAGCAGGCATGATGAAGGTATTGTTACCTTTAACCGACACAGTTTCGCCACCACCCGTCTCCGTCACCGTCCAGCCGGCGAAATCGTAGTTGGTATGCTCTGTATAATAGAGGGTGACGGTTTCACCGGCCGCCGCTTCTGCAGGATCTGCACTAATCGTTCCGCCAGTAATATTAGGAGCAAGCGTGATCTTGTAGCGCGGTTCTTCAAAGGTAAACTTTTGAGATACGAGAGCCGAAGTATTACCAACTTTATCTGTTGCTGTCACCGTAAGCGTATGCATGCCATAAGAAGAAGCCGTTAGTTGGATAGGAGATTCAGTCGGATTTTCCGTCGTTTCTTCATCACCATCCCAGTGATAGGTATATGATGCCACGCCACTCTCACCGTCAGTAATCGTGACAGAGACATTCAAACCATCAAGCTGTTTAATCTCGATTGCCGGAGCTGTTTTATCAATCTGAACAGGTAGTGTTTGTAGCCCCGACGAAGCTGTTCTATTATCTACCTCATCTATATTTCTTATACGTTTTAAATAATAGGTATAAGTAGAAGATAAAGTCACTGATTCTTGCCAATTACCTTCTGTTGTTGATATTTGGAAACCCGAAGAAGGTGTAAGCATAATTGTTGCACCTTCCTTATACCAATCAGCAACTGTGCCTGCCAAGCTCTCAGCCTCTGCTGCATAGGCTTCTGCCAGCGTTTGCGCATTAACTGTCACTTCACCGTTGTCCTGTGAGAATGTAATAGCATAATTACTCTTTAGGAAGCCGCCATCACCTTCAGAATCAATGTTATCCTCTGTAACTGTACCTGTCGCTGAGATTGTAAACGTCGGCTTCTCATCCCCAACAAGTTCGTCTTCCCCTGCCGTATAATAAAGCTTCTCCTCTTGATACAACTCCTGCTGCGGAATAGCCAGCGTCAAAGGTTTCCGAGCAATCTTATACGTAATTGTAGTACTGAGTTCAGCATTATAGTCGTCTCCTGCCCAAGTAAATGTTTCAGAATGTTCACCTGCGTTTGTCGGTAAATCAATGGGGGTTGATAAATCTCTCCATTCTATTTTTCCTCCGTCGTTCCATACTTTGCCCTTAACCTTTATATCTAACTCATCTCCATAAGTATAAGAAGCATCCTGCCCCGTCACCCAGATAGTCGGATTGTATTTCCATACGGCGTAATAGGTGTTATTGGCTTCTGAGGACGGTAGTACTTCAGTCCTGTCATTATCAGCACTGCTCCACCACGCAAAGGTATATCCAAGGCGCCAAAGCTCCGTAGGTGCAGTCACTTCACCGCCCTTCGCCGCCACCACCAGCTCTTGCTCCCGGTAGTCTATATAACCGCCGTTGCCATCGAAGGTGAGGCGGACGCCTTCCAGCCAACTATAACCGATTATATTACCATTATCTAATTTATATAAATTCCCTAGTGGTTCGGGGTCAGATGGAGAGCCGCCACCTTTCTCCAGCGTCCCAGCCACCGCCAGCACGCCTCCATTCGTAATCGTACCACTATTCGTAATCTTCGCCCCCTCTTCCACTATCAGCGTTGTCCCTTCGCCGATAATGAGCGTTTTATCGGCTTCCACTTCTAAGTTTTTGCCTTCGGGGATGGTTATCACGCCTTCAGGAAGCGTAGGGCTACCATAAACCTTGCCGCTGTATGTACTTACGTCTTCGTCTCCACCTTCGTCTTCACTTTCATCTTTTAGGAAGATGACACCGCTCCATCCATTAGTATTATCATCAGCCCCAATACTGCTTGCTATAATAAAAGCATTGCCTTGCTTGCCAGTAGAGAAAGTGCCGGCATCACCATCATCATCACCATCACCAACATCATAACCGCCACCAATACCGTCACCATAATTACCCGTAGCCGTCACAACACCACCGGTAATCGTAATCGTTCCACCATTACCGGCACTACCACCACCAATACCGGCACCGCCACCCGTAGCCGTCACAACACCATCCTCAATCGTAATGGTTTCACCATCACCACTATTACCGCCACCAATACCGGCACCATAATAACTCTCAGCCTCCACCACAACATCACCCCCAATTGTAATCTCTCCGCCATCACCACCATCGCCGCCACCAATACCGGCACCGAAATTACCCGTAGCCTTCACATCACCACCGGTAATCGTAATCTTTCCACCATTACCGGCACTAAAATCGCTATCACCACCACCAATACCGGCACCACTGCTACTCGTAGCCACCACCACACCACCGGTAATCGTAATCTCTCCACCAGCAGCATAAGCACCACCACCAATACCGGCACCCGAATAACTCTCCGCCGTCACAACGCCGCCCTCAATCCTAATCACTCCACCAGCAGCACCGATACCGCCACCGATACCGGCACCATAACAACTAAACCCTGAATCACCAGCTGTCACAACACCCCCTTTAATCGTAATGTTTCCACCAGCCTGACCTTCACCATGACCTTGTTCATCACCACCACCGATACCGGCACCACAAAGACCCCCAATCGTTACCAACTCCCCCGTTCCATCTATCGTCAGCAAAGTACTGGTTCCGTTTTTATTTTCACAGCGAAGGGCCGGATGGTTGTCGTTCGTTGTCGTCAACTTATTCACCCCTTCCAACATCAATTTTACACTTGCACCTAGCTCTATATCGAAAGGGCAATTTTCAGACTCAATATTCACATTCACCAAGTGGATTGTCACATTCTGTAAATCTTTCGACACCGTAATCGTTTTGTTTGTCGGCGTTTGCGGCTCCTCCTGGGTAATCCAATAGGTGCCAGATTGGGAAATCTCGACCTTCTCCTCTATGTCTACCAAGAAAGGATTCTCCCGTGTTGTTCCCTTATCCTCGCCCCACGCCACCGGCAGGCATAAAAAAAGGAATGCAACGACCCACGCGCCCATTCCCATGATACGATTCTTGTAATATTTACTCATACTAGTGTTGTTGTGCTGTTTCGTTGTTATGTTGGTTATTTGTTCTTCCCATTTTGACGATGATGCATCGCCCGATCGGGCGAAACCTCATCGCCTGGTCGGGCGAAGGTGTGCCGCCTGGACGGGCGATGCACCTTCGCCAAACTTAAATAGGTTATTCGATGACCGGACGGTCATCGTCGTCATCTTTCGGTTTACCACCGATCCACAGTGTAATCGATGCACTGCGCGGCGATTTGAGAAGTGAGCTGGAAGCATACTGTGTAGTTACCGTCAGGGTATATTCGCCATTAGTCAGTTCAGAGGGGATTAGCAAGGTCAACTCAGACGGTTTGTTTGCCGTAATCATATCTTCGTCCAATTTCGTCACTACACCCTTCGAATCGGTCAGCGTGACACCTACAGCTTCGTCGTCGCCAACCACCTTCAGCATCGCACCGCGTACAAAAAGGTTGCGGCCGGCCGTTGCACTGCCGTCGCGAAGCTTCGTCTTGCGATCTTCTGTTTCAAGGATATACATGATATTCGATCTTTCGCCCAGTATTTCCACGCTGGTCTTCGCGATTTCTTCGCGCAGCTCCTTGCCCTGGTTGAAAACGACATAGATGGAGTTCTTTTCCTTATTCCATACGCCTCCTTCCACAACACCCGTCAGGCGGGCCACGGCATAGAAGAGGCCGGTGTTCACACTTACTCCGTTCAGAATAAGACGGGTTATGATTCGGTTGTACAATGAAATGGAGTGGCGAAGCGTCTCCTCACGCAGACCGGTGTCTTCTTCACGCATTTCTTTGATAATGTCATCGATACCGGCACTTCCATTTGATTCCAGTTGTAAAATCTTGTCAGTCAGATTGTCGGCAGTTACGGTGTTGTCGACGAGCCACCCTTTCAGTTTGTTCTGCATACTAGCATGGATTAGATTAGTTCTAGTAGAACTATGGAATCACAACAACTGACAATCAACAACCTTGTATTTATTATGATAAATATTCTTATTTCATATATTTTGCCCCAAACCTCTCAACCCTTTGTTTATTGAGGAGTTATACTTATCTTTGGCAAACATTATTAACATAGTTCTACTAGAACTATGCTGTTTATTTAATTACTTTTCTTAAAAAAGATCAATGCTTTAGTATCCTATAAAAAGATCTAAGTCTATTTATACGGGCTTCGCCCCCTATTGCTTTTCCGTCATATACTTCCAAAAACGCACCGGCATATGTTGCCGGTGCAACTTCGGGTTGATACGTTCTTTGATGGCAATCGTCTTGAAATACTCTTTCCACATCTGCTGAAACAGTTTCTCATCTTTATCCATCAGGCTCTCATTGAGGAAGCCGGATAACAGATGCTCTTCCTTTTGCTCGAAACGAACCTCAATCGTCTCTTTCAGATCATAATAATAGCCATACTCCCGACGCATATCGTAGATCAGCCATTTCTGATCGCCGAAACGATCGTTCAGATACGGAAGGACAAGCGGCAATACATTATATATAGGCTCGACGGCAGAGAAGTAAGTGCCGTCCAATGCCTTTTGGAAACGGAGAAACTGCATGATGCGGAGACGTTCGTTGCTTACTTTCTTCCAGACCTTGGATATCTGTAGTACATCAGGATCACCGAAATTCATCTCAATAGATTTCGAATGGTCAAGCGCCTTGCGGATATAGCGGAACAACAGCATATCGACCTCCGGCAGCTCCGACAGCCAGGAGACTGTCAAACCCGACAACGATAGTTTCGACATCTTCTTTTCAAGCCCTTTCCATACCCGGTCTGCTTTCTCGCTGTCCGAACATATAGTAACCGTTTCCTCACAGAACAGAGGCAACGGCTCTCCTTCCATCCTCAGCGCATCCGGAAACGATTTACGGGAATACGCATCGAAAACGGCTGTGAGCAATCCTTCAAAAGTCTTATCGTATATAAAAACTACCATATATTATTCCGGAAACTGTAAAGTCAATTGCCTGTCATCTATTTTCTTTCTGCCTTTTTGTAATAGCAGATGGCGCACATTCTCCGGTTTCAGTTCATTTACCGTATGCATCGGCAATTCATTGCAGGTGATAAAATATTGCGCCTTCTTCATCACAATACCTATTTTCTTTAATTGCTCGGCTCCCAAACGACCATAACGGCGAGATACAACGATCAGTTTAGCCGACTTCACTCCTATGCCCGGTACGCGAAGGAGCATCTCGTAATCCGCTTTATTAATGTCGACCGGGAATGCCTGCGGGTTACGCAACGCCCACGATAATTTCGGATCCAATTCCAGATCGAGATCCGGATAGGCATCGTTCACGATCTCATCCACCTTAAACTGGTAGAAGCGCAACAGCCAGTCGGCCTGATACAACCGGTTTTCCCGCACCAAGGGCGGTTGTTTCAGCATCGGCAGACGTGTGTCGTAATCATTTACAGGGATAAAGCCGGAATAATACACCCTTTTCATTGTCGGTCGCTGATAAAGGGCCGACGACAGGCGAAGGATATCTTTATCCGTATCGGCTGTCGCTCCTACGATCATCTGCGTGCTTTGTCCCGCCGGGGCGAAACGTGGAGCATGCCGGAACCGCTTACGCTCTTCCGAACTCTGCAAAACGCCTTGCTGGATATAACGCATCGGAGCAAAGACACTCTTAAAGTCTTTCTCGGGAGCAAGTATCTGCAAGCTTTGTTCATTCGGGATTTCGATGTTCACACTCAATCGGTCGGCATACAAACCTGCCTCGTTCACCAGTTCCTGACTGGCACCGGGGATACTTTTCATGTGGATGTACCCGTTGAAACGGTGTATCAGCCGCAAATCCTTTATAGCACGCACCAATCGCTCCATCGTATAATCCGGGCTCCTGACAACCCCCGAACTCAGAAACAATCCTTCGATATAATTACGACGGTAGAATTCGATCGTCAGATTGACCAATTCCGAAACGGAGAGAGTCGCCCGCGGCAGGTCGTTACTCCGGCGGTTGATGCAGTAAGCACAATCGTACATACAATAATTGGTCAGCATGATCTTCAATAAAGAAATACACCGTCCGTCTTCCGCAAAACTATGGCAAATACCCCAACCGGCCGCACTTCCTATCATTCCGCTTTTCTTGGAACGGGAAGTACCGCTTGACGCGCAGGATACATCATATTTAGCCGATTCAGCTAATATTTTTAGTTTTTCGAGAACTGTTTCATTCATATTTCAGGAGGATATGCCACACAAAAATAAGGATTAAAAAGCTATCTTTGCGATAAAATAAAGTGAAATGTTCTTAGATAATATTCCCGTACATAACCTGGATGAAACGGACTTCTTCGTCGTCGAACTGATTGAAAACTGCGCGCCTTTGAATTTTCAGGGATCGCACCGGCATAATTTCTACGAACTGCAATTCTTTACGGAAACGGGGACAAACGAAAGCCACAATATCGACTTCGTGGAATATCCATTGCAAGCCAACCAGCTTTACCTGCTTCGCCCCGGACAAGTACATACACTGAAACTAAAAGATCAGAAAGGATTTCTGTTCGCCATTAATCCCGATTATTTCGAGCGCCTCTGCCTTCATATCGAGAGGTATGCGGATCATACATTTCCTAATATGCTTCTTCTCCCGGAGAAAGAAATCCCGGCTATCCGCCAGGTCATTCATCTGATCTACACCGAACATGAAGGGTTGCACCGAAAAAGTCTGCTTAATTCATACATGCACGCCTTGATCACCCATCTGTTATTATTATACACCGATACCCGGGTCGATCAGGATATACGCGTCAGTAAAGTCTTGTCCCTGATAGACAAGCATTACATCAGCGAGCGATCCACCGACTTCTACGCCTGCGAAGTAAACCTCAGCAATAAACGGATGAACGAACTGACAAAAAAGGCCGTCGGCCACACAGTCAAACAACTGATAGACCAACGGCTATTACTGGAAGCCAAACGCATGATCAGTTCCGGAGCTTCGAGCTTCAAGGAAATTGCGTTCAACCTGGGATTCAGCGAAGCTTCTTATTTCACCCGCTTCTTCAAGGAACAAAGCGGCTGTACCCCCGAACAATTCCGGTCGTTATTGAAGAAAGACCTGTCATGAACGGACTTTGATCATCGCCAACCGTCGCCGCGTATCGACAAACAACAGCATAAAAGAGGTCAGTCCGCAAACGAACAGCCCGCACATCATCGGTACCACTGAATTGTTTTGCAGGAAACTGACCACAGCCGACAGTATTCCGGTAAACAACAATTGCAGGAATCCCATCAATGCCGAAGCCGCCCCGCTGTCTTCCTTAAAATAAGCCAGTCCAAGCGAAGTCGTTGCCGGTAGTAGCAATCCGATCGGGATCAGATTCAGGAAAACCAACACCAATAAAGGCACGACAGAAGTCGACACCAACGAAGTCAGCACCAGCAATACTCCGATCAACAACTGAAAAACAAGCGTATATCTCACCAACTTCTTCAACGTCATATATTTCAGGAAGAAATTAATAATATAGGTACCGAACATCAAACCCAACGAATTGACTGCGAAAATAATGGCAAACGTATCTCCCGACATTCCGCCCTTTTCCATGATCAGGAACGGAGCATTGGAAACATACACCATCAAACCACCGTAAGCCATACAGCCAATAATCGTATAAACCATATACGGCCATACTTTCATCACTCGTACATACCCTTTCACCATTTCCCGCAACGAAGGTTTCTTCGCTTTCACCCCTTCGGGTAAAGTCATCGATTTACTTTTCGGAAGAAATATCCAGGTCAGCAAAATGGTACAAGCACCTAACAGCGCCATCGTATTAAACACTCCGTGCCAATGCCATTGTTTCAACAGCAAATTACCGATAGTCGGAGCAATGACAGGAGCAATACCAGAAATGATCACCAATAAAGAGAATACCTTCGTCCGTTGTTCATTCACAAACAGGTCGTTCACAGCTGCACGTCCGACCACGACACCGGCACATCCTCCGAAAGCCTGAAAGAAACGGATCACCCAAAGTTGTTCAATCGAAGTCACATAGATGGAAGCAAACGAACTGACCGTATATAAAGCAGTCGCCAGCAAGATCGGATTTTTCCGTCCGTAATAATCGGAAAGCGATCCCCAAAACAATTGCCCGATAGCAAAACCCGCCAGGAAAATGGATAAGGATATTTGTACTTCACTCAGAGAGACCTGTAAACTTTCGGCAATATCCGTAAAAGCAGGAAGATAAAGGTCTATACTCAGAGGTTCCAGCGCAGCCAGTAAAGAAAGGACCAGAACCACAATTCCCATTTTTCTATTCATCACGTTATTCCTTTTAAAATTACCGCGACAAAAGTACTTCCTTCTTTCCGTCCGCCTTTTACATTAATTGCACATTTACTGGGACAATAAAGAACTTCAGGGTATTTCTTTTATGAGTTATGGTAATTAAGCAGGAAACATGTACATTTGTACGTTTTTTTAAATACAGCTTCAATAATGAAAGACTTATTCATATTCAACAATATAGAACTGATCCTGGCGGCCACAACTGCCGGTTTATTTATCATTCAACTTTTGTATTATCTGGTGACATACGCCCGCCCGTTAAAGGAGTCCAAGAGAAACAATACGGAGAAAAAAGAGGCTCAACCGGCCGTATCTGTTATGCAAAAAACGAATCCGAAAACCTACGGAGACATCTACCGTCTTTATTGACTCAGGACTATCCCGAATATGAAGTAATCGTGGTGAATGACGGCTCTACGGATGAGAGTGACGAAGTATTGAAAAAGCTAAAAAACAACAATAAACATCTGTATCACACCTATATTCCGGAAGATGTAAAATATCTGAGCCGAAAAAAACTGGCCCTGACTGTCGGAATCAAAGCTGCCAAACACGAGATCCTCCTTTTCACGGAAGCGAACTGTGAGCCTATGAGCAAAAACTGGATCTCCACGATGGCACGCAACTATAATAAAGAAACCAGTATCGTATTAGGATTTTGTGCTTACGGCAACCATAAGGGCTTCTTCCATAAACTAGTCGCTTACGATAACCTGATGAGCGGACTACAATACATATCCTCAGCCCTAACCCGCCACCCTTATGTTGGCAACGGACGTAACCTATCTTATAAAAAAGATTTATTCTTTGCCCACAAAGGATATTATAAATCATTGAGCCTGCACGCCGGAGACGACGACCTGTTCATCAACGAATCGGCAAACGGTAAAAACACACGGGTGGAATATACCCCCGAAAGCATCACCGAAATGGCAAAAATAGAACGGTTCAGTATGTGGAAAGAAATGAAAGTTTCGCGCGCTGCCACCCATCGCCATTATAAAGGAGGAGCATTGACATTCTACAGGATGGAAAGCATGAGTTATTTTCTCTTCTTCCTGGCGGTTGTTGCCGCAATCGTTCTCGGTATTTACGGAAACTGGCTGTTATCCGTTCTAGCAGGCTTGTTATATATCACCAGATTCGCTGTAAAAGCGACAATCCTGCATAAATCTGCTCATTTGTTACAGCAGAAGCCGGTCACAGGATGGTTATTCTTCCTTGAACTGATTCTACCTTTATTCAATCTGTATGTAAGGATATACCGGACGTTTCGCGGGAAAAACGACTATACTTTCCGGCTGGGAAACAAATAAGGATTATTCGAAACGGATACTTTTTGCCGGATCGATCTTGGTGATCAGGTAAGAAGGACCAAGCATCATCAGCATGGATGCACATAAAGTTCCGATATTCAACAGAACAAGCGAAAGAATATTCAGGTCGATGGGTACTGCATCCAGATAATAAGTGGAAGGATCAAGCGTGATAATATGGAAATGAGACTGTATCAGACAAATAGCAATACCGATCACATTCCCCCAAAGCATTCCTTTCCCGATAAGGAAAAAAGAAATATAAAGAAAGACTTTACGGATACTGGTATTGCTTTCCCCCAGCGCTTTCAGGATACCTATCATATTGGTTCGTTCCAAAATGATGATCAACAGACCTGAAATCATAGTAAATCCGGCTACTGCAAAGATTAGGACCAATATCACCACCACATTTATATCCAATACATCCAGCCAGTTAAAGATCATAGGGTTCAATTCCTTTATCGAACGAACAAAATAGGTATTCCCGTTCCGGTCCTGCTTCTCTACGAGATCGAAATACAAATCCTCTGCAGTCTGATCCAGATCGTCATAATCATCGACCAGTAATTCCAGACCGCTCACCTGATCCTTTTCCCAACCGTTCAAACGACGGATCTGCTTGATATCAGCCAGTACAAACAACTTGTCATAATCCAGAAACCCCGTCTCATAAATACCTGTAATCGTAAATTTACGTGCACGGACATCTTCCTGTACAAAATAAGTCAGAAAAGAATCCCCCAGTTTAAGACCAAGCAAATTAGACAAATATCTGGAAATAATGACATCGGTGGAAGTCTTATCCGGATTTATCGTGAGTATCTCGCCCTCCTTCAGGTTATTGCGAAAGAAAGACCAGTCATAATCCGTATCCACTCCTTTCAATACAACTCCCTGAAAATCGTTATCGGTCTTCATGATACCCATCTTCGTGGCAAAAGTCTCCACATGGCGAACCCCGGGAAATGCATGAAGTGCCTGAAGCAAAGAGTCGCTTACCGCTATCGGTGTCGACTCGTACGAACTATTATTATCAAAGTTGGTGATCTGGATATGAGAGCCAAACCCGATCACCTTATTACGAACTTCCTTCTTAAAACCAATTACAATCGCTACAGAAAGAATCATCACAGCCAGCCCGAGTGCAATACCGATTATGGCAATACGCACAGCAGGAGGTGTGACCTGACGATCACCCTCCTTGCTAAAATGAATTCTTTGCGCTATAAATAGTTCTAAGTTCAATTCGATTCAGTTGATAGTTGACAGTTGACAGATGACAGTTTAGTGTTTGTTCAACTATCAACTGTCAACTGATTAAACGACTCTTCCCGGATATGCTTCCAGAGCCTTTGCCAGGACAACCAGTGCATTAGCCAGATCTTCCTTTTTCAGAACGTAAGCGATACGAACCTCGTTCTTTCCTAAGCCGGGTGTTGTATAAAAACCGGAAGCCGGAGCCATCATAACCGTCTGTCCTTCATATTCGAACTCATCCAGACACCAGGCACAGAACTTGTCGGCATCGTCTACCGGCAACTTGGCTACGGTATAGAACGCTCCCATCGGAATAGGAGAATAACAGCCCGGAATACGATTCAAACCGTCGATCAGGAATTTACGGCGTTCCACATACTCGTTGTAAACTTCCAGCATATATTCTTCAGACGTATCCAGTGAAGCCTCGGCAATGATCTGTCCGACCAAAGGAGGACTCAAACGCGCCTGACACCATTTCATAACATTTTCCTTCACCATTTGGTTCTTCGTGATCAGCGCACCGATACGGATACCGCATTCACTGTAACGTTTAGAAACAGAATCGACCAAGACCACATTATTCTCTATCCCTTTCAAATGAAAAGCAGAGATATAAGGTGCTCCGGTATAACAAAACTCGCGATACACCTCATCCGAGAAAAGGAACAGATCGTACTTCTTCACGATATCACGAATCTGATCCATCTCCTTTTGTGTATAGAGATAACCGGTCGGATTGTTCGGGTTACAAATCAGGATCGCTTTCGTACGCGGTGTGATCAATTCTTCAAAACGCTCTACCGACGGAAGAGCAAACCCTTCATCGATAGTAGACGGAACAGTTTTGATCACAGCCCCGCTTGAGATTGCAAAAGCCATATAGTTCGCATACGCAGGTTCGGGAACAATGATTTCGTCACCCGGGTCCAGGCAAGCCATAAAAGAAAAGAATACAGCTTCGGAGCCACCGGTTGTGATGATTATATCGTCAACATCTACATTGATATTGAACTTCGCATAGTACCTAACCAATTTCTCACGGAAACTACGTATTCCCTCACTGGGAGAATACTCCAAAACCTTACGATCAATACGACGCATGGCCTCCATCGCGACCTCAGGAGTAGGTAAATCCGGTTGACCGATATTCAGATGGTACACCTTGGTACCCTTTGCCTTAGCCTTATTGGCTAGCGGAACTAGTTTTCTAATAGGGGAAGCCGGCATGTCGACACCCCGCTGTGAGATATTAGGCATTACTTTTTCTATATGTTAGTTTAAAGTTCGGCAAAGATAGGAAATAATTGAAAGTTGAAAGTTGAAAATTGAAAATTAATGTCGGTTTGCACGTTTTCCCCTCATTTAATTTTCAATTTTCAACTTTCAATTCCTCAAATTCCCGGACGAGGAGAATCCTTACTTGCATGCATTGTCGATATAAAGGCATTCGGATCTATCTCTTTGATCTCGTCTTTCAAACGCGGCATGTCTTTACGTTCGGCTATTGTAAAGATAATCTCTTTTTCCTTACCTTCATACATTCCCCGTCCGTGCAGGAATGTACCACGCATCCCCATCTTTCCGACAATAAGATCCTTTATTTCCTGTGTCTTTTTCGACACGATAAATACGGCACGGTTCGGGTTTTCCGTCTGGAACATTTCAACAACCTTGCCATATACGAAAATAGTGAACCAGGAATACAAAGGAACAGCCCAATCCTTAAAGACGATTAATCCCAGCAATACGACCGCCGAATCCAACAGAATGATCATGTTGCTGACTTTCAGATTAGAATTGTTGGCTATCACGCGGGCAAGGACATCTGTTCCGGCACTCGTACTTTGTGCCTTAAAAATACAGGCTACGCCGATACCCAATATTGCTCCACCATAGAAACAGGCTATAAAAGTATCGTTCTCCACCAACGGTTCATTTCCACAGAAATACGACAGGGTATCCGTAAAGATGGATATCAGAAGGAATGTTACAATCGTTTTAGGACCGGACGACAGACCGATCTTTTTCATTGCCAGGATCATCAACGGGATATTAAAGCATAAAGCAGTAGCCCCCATCGGCAAACCATCCGGGAAAATCGAAAATACTCCTTTCGTTACATAATGTATCACAATGGAAATACCATAACACCCTCCCGGTACAATCTTAAAAGGAGCAAGGAACAGCACATAACTCAGTGCCTGAAGAAAAGCCCCGACCACGATAAAAGAGTAGTCGACGACAGCACTTTTCAAAGTAGCATTAGAAGGAAGACTTAGTTGTTTCATAAAAGATTAACCATTATTTATTTTTTAAGTGTCGCAAAGATATGTAAAAAAAGAAGAGATTGCACCAACAAATTGCGCAATCTACTTAAACTCACTTTCTACTCAATCACCGGCCGGTCATCTTCCGAACCGGAGCCGGAGCCGGAACCAGGAGCGGTTACCATCGGCCATTTTTCTACACTGGCCTTAGATATTTCCCTTTTCAAACGTAAACTCGGACGAAAAACAATATGCGGATTCTTAAACATCGACGCGTCATAATCTTTTACATCCGATACTCCTCCACTACCTATTTTCAACTGAAAATTACCTAGTTCCCCAAACTGAA
>ERZ812616.2224-NODE-2224-length-17387-cov-4.833083_pt1 | contig 17387 bp, 17 predicted proteins | sample MGYA00376249_ERZ812616 | MGnify/ENA primary metagenome ERZ812616 (study PRJEB26924, sample SAMEA4378265) | human gut metagenome | biome: human gut; feature: human-associated habitat; material: faeces | place: China | collected 2013 ... | reverse complement strand
CAGTCGCGGATCTGCACCGTCAGGCGTTCCTGCACCTGCAGGCGGCGGGCGAAGCACTCCACCACGCGCGCGATCTTCGAAAGCCCCGTAATGCGCCCGTTGGGGATATAGGCCACGTGGGCCTTGCCGTAGAACGGCAGCATGTGGTGTTCGCACATCGAGTAAAGTTCGATGTCCTTCACCAGCACCATCTGTTTGTATTCTTCGCGGAAGGTCGCCGAGCGGATGATCTCCAGCGGATTTTCGTCGTACCCTTTGGTCAGAAACGACATGGCTTTGGCCACGCGTTCGGGGGTTTTCAGCAGCCCTTCGCGTGCGGGGTCTTCGCCCAGCAGGCGCAGTATTTCGGTGTAATGGCCCTTCAGCGCCTCGACGGTTGCCGGGTCGAACCGTTCCTCCTTGTCGTAATTTTTCAGTTCCATAGGGTGCAAAGATAACGATTTTATTCGGATATGATCCGGTCCATGACCCGGGATGTTCTCGCGGCCGAGGTTCCCGTCGAGGGACAGCGCCCCTCGCCGCGCAGTTCGGCGACGATCGTTTCGATCAGCGGACCCTGAATGTGCTCCGGAGGGTCGATCCGGAAACGCTCCGTGCCCCCGGGCGTCGTCAGTTCGATGGGGCTGAACGTGAAGGTGCTGAAGCGTATGATGCCCTTGCGGCCCGTGATGGCGACCGAATCCTCGACGGCCTGGGGCGGGGCGACGAAACACCACGTTCCGGTCCCCGTGACGCCCGAGCGAAAGCAGAACGCCGCCGTGACGGTGTCGGCCACGTCGTAGAATCCGCCGAGGTTGCTTTTGCAGCCCCGGGCGTCGGCGATCTCCCCGAGCAGGAAATCGAGGATGTCGAGCGTGTGCGGTGCGAGGTCGTGGAAATAGCCTTCGCCTCCGACCTCCCGGCGCAGCCGCCACGGAAGCCGGGCCGGATCGCGGTCTTCGGGTCTTTCCGGGCGGAGCAGGCGGACTTCCGCCGTCAACGGCTGCCCGACGGACCCTCCGTCGAGCAGTTCCTTGACTTTGAGGAAATAGGGCAGCGCCCGGCGGTAGTAGGCCACGAAGAGTTTCTGCCCGGCTTTTTCCGCCGCTGCGATCATTTCGAGGCACTCGGCGTGGTTCATTGCCATCGGCTTCTCGACGTAGACGGGCTTCCCGGCTTCGAGGGCCTGCACCGCGAGTTCCCGGTGCGTGCCGGGAGGCGTGGCCACGTAGACGATGTCCACCTCCGGGTCGGCGATCAGCGCCGCGGCGTCGGTGTAGCTTTTCGGCACGTTGTGGCGCCGTGCGAAGTCGGCCGCCTTCTCCGCGTCGCGGCGCATGACGGCCGCGAGGGCCGAGTGTGGGGTCTTGTACATCGCCGGGCCGCTCTTGCGCTCGCAGACGTTGCCGCAGCCTACGATTCCCCAGTTGACGGTTTTCATGGGCTATCGTTCGGTTGAATGGAGGTAAGCCGCGAGTTTGCGCACGGCGCGGGCGCGGTGCGAAACGGCGTTTTTCTCTTCGGTCGTCATCTCGGCGAAGGTCTTCGTGTAGCCGTCGGGAACGAACAGCGGGTCGTAGCCGAAGCCCTCGTGCCCGGCCTCACGGTCGATGATGCGCCCTTCGACGATGCCTTCGAACAGGAGCTCCTTGCCGCCCTGAAGCAGCGAAATGACCGTCCGGAACCGTGCGCGGCGGTTTTCGGCTCCTTCGAGGTTTTTCAGCAGCAGGCGGTTGTTGGCCGCGAAGTCATGGCCGTCGGTGGCGTAACGGGCCGAATGTACGCCCGGGGCGCCGCCGAGCGCCTCGACTTCGAGTCCCGTGTCGTCGGCGAAGCAGTCGAGTCCCGTGCGGCGGTGCAGGTAGCGGGCCTTTTGCGAAGCGTTGCCTTCGAGCGTTTCCTGATCTTCGGGGATTTCCTCCGTGACGCCGCAGTCGCGGGGCGTCACGAGCGTATAGGCGTCGCCCAACACGGCCTGTACTTCCGTGAGTTTGTGGGCGTTGTTGGTGGCGAAAACGATTTTCATGGGTTGCGGTTTTGGACAAAAATACTATTTTTTCGGGAATCCCGCCGCGGAACCCGCTTCGCGGATTGCCCGTCGGAATTCGTAATGTTCGTAACGTCCCTGGACCTGCCCGCCGCCGAGCACGTAGAGATCGTCGCAGATGCCGTCGAGCAGGGCGAGCGAATCGGCTGCGACGAGCAGGGTCCGCCCCTCGCAGCCGAGTTGCAGGATCAGTTGCTGCACGACGAAAACGCTTTCGGCGTCGAGTCCGCAAAAAGGTTCGTCGAGCAGCAGGACCCGTTTGCGCTGCATCAGCAGCAGGATCAGCGCCAGCCGTTTCCGCTCGTTGGGCGGCATGGAGGCTGCTTCGGCGGCGGGCGGTACGGGCAGCCGCCGAAGCAACGGAGCCGGGTCCGATGCGGGATGGTAGCGGCGTACGAGGCCGAGGCAATCCCCCGCTGTCAGTCCCGGCCAGAAGCGCGGCTCCGCCTCCAGATAGGCCATGTCGCGCCGCCGCAGGGGGTGTCCGCCCGAGGTGACGCTTCCCGATTCGGGCACGGCGAGTCCGTATACGGCCCGGAGCAGTTCACTGCGGCCCTCGCCTGCGATGCCGTGGACGGCATTGGCCGTGAGGAGCATCGTCACGCCGTCGAGCGGCGTCCGCTCCCTGTCGCGGACCCGGAGTGCGTCAATCGTAATCATGGAGATAGCGGTTGAGATTGCGTTCGGCCCTCAAGGCGTAGCTCACCACAAGGCAGAGGCTCAGCGGCAGCAGCAGGGGGATGAGGAATCCCGCGGCGCCCAGTCTGGCGGCCAGCGGCCGGCGGGGCGTCCGGTCGGGCTGGTAGCGGGCGTATTTCGAGACTACGGCATAAAGCAGCGCCAGCGCCGCAAGCGAAGCCCACCCTGCGGCCATCCAGCATGTGTCGGGATGGCGCAGGACAATGACCGCGGCATAGGGAACTGCGAAGAGAAAGTAGTTGCGCCAGGCCGCGAGGACCTTTCGGGCGAGAAACCGCGCGGCGCCCTGTTCGGGCAGCAGCACGAGTTGCAGCGGCTCGCAACTCCGGTAGAAAGCCCCGCATCCCACCGCTGCGGCCACGAGGGCCGGAAATCCGGCGTAGGGCACGCAGGCGCAGAGTGTGAGGGCCGAGACTGTCGCCGCCACGCTCCCCGGGTGGAGTCGCATGCCGGCGATCCACTCGGGAGAGCCGCCCAACAGCCGGAACGGGAAATCCGGGAAACCCGCGTTCGATTGTTTGTGCGGCGACATGGCTATTTGACGGCCTCCAGTTTTTCGAGCCGGTCGTCGAGGTCGATCTTGTCGATGATGGTCCTGACGAGCACGTCCATTTCCGATCCCGGGGAATAGTCGGCCGGGCAGACGTGGCTCACGCGGTTGTCGTGGATCAGCGAGGCCATCTCCCTGCGCGCGCCCTTCTGGTCGGGGTTGTAGACGGCGATCGAGTGTCCTCCGAAATTCTTCACCAGCCGCATGCAGGGGATGTCGGTGGTTCCGTCGCCGACGTAGATCATGTGTTTGAACGGCACGGGGCGCTCGTTCTCGGGAATGTAGCGGTTGACCATCTTCGAGTCGAAGACCGATTCCACGCCCTTGTTGATCTTGAACATGAACTGCGTCTTGTTGGTGTAGTTGACCGCCACGGCGGGCCAGTAGGCGATGCCGTCCACGTCGTAGAGGAACGAGCAGGCGTAGATCTTGCGGAACTCGTGGGCGATCTCCGTTCCCTCGATGATCTCCTTGAGACCCGACGAGTTGATGTAGTGGAGGATGCGGATGCCCCGCTCTTCGCCGTAGCGGTTGATTCGGGAAAACCACTCCCTGACGCCGTTGAAGAGCGTCACGCGGCGGCCCGACTCCTGGAACGCCTCGCGTTTGAGCGAGAGTCCCTTCGACTTGGCCTCCTGGATCATCCGCGCCATGTACGTAAGGACCATGTCGGCGTCCTGCTCCTCGGCCAGCGTGTTGGCCTCGGTCCAGAACTCCTTGTTGCTCTTGCCGACGGCCGGAATGAAGTCGTATTCCTGCATGTTGCCCGGAGCGAGCGTTCCGTCGAAGTCGTAGATCAGTGCTATGGTAAATCTGAATTCCATCGTTTTCAAAGTTTTGATTTTAAAGCTGCTAAAAATCAGACGGCTGCAAAACCGTATGGCATGCGGTTCGGTAAAACCTTCCGACAGATGAAGGGGCCGCAGCGACCCCGACACCAAAGATAGCTTTTTTTTCGTATTTTTGCAAAAACAGCGCAAACCGGCCCCGACGCCGGTCGCTTTCGTGCCGGTCCGGGGCGCAGTCTGTCTGGAACAGAGGCTCTTTTCCGGCAATAACGTACGTAAAAACAACAGATTATGGAGTTCAAGGAATTGATTGCGAAACGCCGTTCGGTCCGTAAATTCACCGACCGCGAAGTTCCCCGAGAGGTCGTGGACCGCATCCTCGCCGAAGCCCTTTCGGCCCCTTCGGCACGCAATACGCGCACGACGCGTTTTCTGGTGGTCGACGATCCCGCGCTGGTGGCCCGCATGGCCGAAATGCGCGATTACGGGTCGGCGTTTCTGAAGGGCGCGCCGCTGGCGGTCCTGGTGCTGGGCGACACCTCGGCGAGCGATCTGTGGCGTGAGAACGCCGCGATTTCGGCCACGGTGCTCCAGCTGGCCTGCGTCGACGAAGGGCTGGCTTCGTGCTGGGTGCACGTCAACGGACGGCTCCGCCGCAAGGACGCCCCCGACGGAGAGAGGGCCGCCGATTACCTGCGGACGTTCCTGCCCGTTCCCGACGGCTGCGAACCCCTCTGCGCCATCGCCCTGGGCTATTCTGACTTTTCCCCCGCCCCGCTGCCGCCTGCGGACGACGAGGCGCGGATTCTCCGGCTCGGATAACGTTAAAGGACGCCCTTCGAGGCGTCCTTTAACGTTTCATATCAGCGTGATGCGTTCCCGCAGGATGTCGAGAATCTGTTTTTTGAGCTGCGGGGCGTTGATCGGCTTGGGCATGTAGCCCGTGAATCCGTTCTGCATGATCTTCTGCTCGTCGGAGGCGTAGGCGTAGGCCGTGACGGCGACGATCGGGATTTCCGCTGCGAATTTGCGGATTTCCGCCGCGGCCTCGTAACCGTTCATCACGGGCATGTTGATGTCCATGAGAATCAGGTGCGGATGTTCCGTGCGGCACAGTTCCACGGCCTGCTCCCCGTCCCGGGCGTGTATCAGCCGGTAGTCGCGGCGCAGGATCGTTTCGAAGAGACGGTAGTTGCTGTCGTTGTCCTCGGCAATGAGGATCGTCAGTTTGTCCTTTTCGACCGAAACCGTCGGGATCTCCCCGCACGGGGTTTCGCAGGGCTTGCCGGTGACGTAGGGAAGCGTGAACCAGAAGGTCGTGCCGCGCCCTTCTTCCGACTTCACGCCGATCTCTCCGCCGAGATGTTCGACGATGCTTTTGCAGATCGGAAGCCCGAGTCCCGTGCCCTGTTTGAAGGAGTTGAGTTTGACGAACCGGTCGAAAATCCGCCGCTGCCCTTCGGGCGGAATGCCGCAGCCCGTGTCGGAGACGTAGAAACGGAGCCGGCTGCCCTCCGCCCGGTAGCCGAAGCGGATCGACCCTTTGGCGGTGAATTTCGCGGCGTTGGTCAGCAGGTTGATCAGCAGCTGCGAAAGCCGGTTGCGGTCGGAGTGGAACAGACATGCGTCAAGCCCCGGTTCGAAGATCAGTTCGACGCCTTCGGCCGTTTTCATGCGGATGATGTTCTCCTTTTCGTGCATCAGTTCGTTCAGCTCGAAGTCCGAGAAGTTGAACTCCAGAGTTCCGGCCTCGATCTTCGAGAGGTCGAGGATGTCGCCGATCAGTTGCAGGAGCAGGGCGTTGTTGTTCTCGATGATCGAAATGTATTCCCGTTTTTCCTGCTCCTCGTCGGTCTCGGCAAGGATGCTCGAGAACCCTACGATGGCGTTGAGCGGCGTGCGGATTTCGTGGCTCATGTTGGCCAGGAAGGCCGATTTGAGGCGGTTCGACTCTTCGGCGCGGTCGCGTGCCGAACGGAGGTCCTGCTCCAGCCGCTTGCGCGGAGTGATGACGAGCGACGATCCGATGAGGTTCAGCGGGCGCCCGTCGTCGTCGCGCTGGTCCACGGTGGCCTGTGCTTCCACCCAGTCCAGATGCCAGCGTCCTCCGGCGTCGGAGGCTACGCGGTACTCCTCGCGCACCTTGTCCTTCCGTCCGGCGATCAGGTCGTCGTAGGCGCGGCGCACCCGCTCGCGGTCTTCCTTGTGGATCTTGGCGAAATAGCTTTCCGAGGGGACTTCCAGCTGCTGGTCGGCGTTCGTCCCGGCGAGCATTTGGCCGTGCACCGATTTGTTCACGTCGCACAGGATCGACCCTTTGCGCAGGTCCCATTTCCAGGGCACGATGTCCGCCACGTCGAGCGCCATCGCCAGCTTGTGGTTGATCGAATCGAGTTTCTGCTGCGTTTTGTAGAGCGCCGTGCCGTCGAGGCAGAAGATGTCGATGTGTTCTTCGAGGTACGAGCGGCTGATCACCACTTCGTAGAAGATGTCGCGCGGTTCGTAATAATAGGGGTAGGTGATGGTCCGGTTCTCGGTCTGTGCGATTTTTATCAGCCGCATGAATTCGGTCATCGGGAAGGGGAACAGTTCGCTGACCCGTCGTCCGATCGCCTGCTCGCGGGGGATGAATATGCGTTCGTAACGGGAGTTCACGTCGCAGTAGAGGGCGTCTGCGGGGTTGCCGTTTTCGTCGTAAATCACCTTCATCTGGATGTAGACGATCGACATGGCGTTGAACAGGTTCGAATATTTCGCCAGACTTTCCGATTCCCGCTGCCGGGCCGATTCCACGCGATACATCATGCGAATGCGCCACTGTTGGATGCCGATGAAGGCCAGCAGCAGCACGACGCCCCCGATCGCCCATTTGTACTGTTCGAGCGTCGATACCGGTTTGTTGTAGAAGAGCGTGTTGGCCGGGCAGGTGTGCGGCGAGAGGTCCTTGCGTTCGAGGGCTGCGTAGTTGAAGACCGGGCGGGCGTCCTGCGGGGCGTAGAACGGAATGTCGCGTGGCTGGTGTCCGGCCAGAACGGCGTCGATGGTCGAAATGACGTGTGCGTTCACCTCGGCGTCGTCGTATACATAGCCTCCGACCAGTCCGCCGTCGCGGATGTCTGCGGGCATCAGCGCGAACATCGGGGCCTGCACGCTGGCGATGACGCGGTAGGAGTCGGTGACGGAGACGATGTTGTCGCCGATTTTTTTTGTGTAATGCCACGACGAGAAGAGTATGCCCGTGCGGTGGATGTCGATGCGGTTGAGCGAGTCCAGCAGCGCTTCGGTCGACATTTCGTGTGCCGAGTAGAACCGGTAGTCGATCTGCGGGAATTCGCGGTCCAGCAGCTCGCGCAGGTCGCTGTCGGCCTGCTGATTGATATAGCGGCCGTCGCCGACGAAGATCAGCGAATCCATCCCCGGGATCATCCGGCGCATCAGCTCGACGTTCTCGCGCAGGTAGAGCGGCGTGCGGATGAGCGTGATGTTGTCGGACACGGCTTTGTCGCACAGCGGCAGCCGCTCCTCGGGGCGCAGCGGGCGGCGGTCGAGGTAGGCGTTTTCAGGACCTATGTAGTCCATTTCCGAGCAGAGGATCAACGGCACGCCGGGCCAGGTCTGTTTCACGAAGTCGCGCAGCACGGCGATCGGAGCGCCCAGCAGCACCAGCATCCGGGGCGGATTCTTGCCGTATTCCCGCAGCAGGTTGTTTTTGAAGGATTCGATCTCGCCGGTTTTGTGTTTTTTGAACGTCATCAACAGCGAGTTCATGTTTTCGGTGTAGACTTCGAAGTTGTCCACCTGGTCGATATGCGCGACGATGCTGTTGATAATGTGGCTGCTCCAGGGCGCCGATTCGGTGTAGGTGTTCAGCACCAGCATGTAGTCGCGCTTGTCGCCCGGGGGGCTGCTCGCGGCTTCGGAGAAGGGATGTGCCAGCAGGCAGCTGAAAATCAGAACTCCCGCCAGGGCCTGGAGGGAAATGCTGAACGGTTTCTTCAGAAGATTCATTTGTTTGCAGTGAAGGAGCCGGATGACCGGCTGTGACGCTAAATGCAATGACGCATGTAAATTGAAAAAGAGAGGCCCGGAGTTGTGTTCCTGACCTCTCTTTCGAAGACGGAGACTACCTGTTCAGAACGGGTTTGATGTCCTTGATCCGGAGCTGGGTGGTCACAGTTCCCCGGTAGTGGTTTTCGACGATCTGGTAGCAGACGTCGATCGGGCGTCCCGAGCGCACCCATTCGTAATGCGTGGGCTGCTGGAAGGCGATGGCCTGGATCTTGGTGTTGGGCTTCTGCCGCTGCATCAGGTCCATGCGCAGGTGCTCGCACTCCATGCCGACGAGCTTGGCGTCGCCGTGGTTGCTCACGCCGCAGGTGGCGAAGACCGGCGCCGTGTTGCCCGGCCCGAAGGGCTGAAAGCGGTTGAGGTCCTTGCGGAAAGCCGGCGTGATGTCCGAGAAGAGCAGTTCGCTGTCGATGTCCACCTGCGGGACGAGCATCTGCGGGTCGATGTTCTCCTCCACGTATGCGTTGAACCGCCGCGTGAACTCGCCGACGTTTTCCGGACGCATCGTCAGCCCTGCGGCGTACATGTGTCCGCCGAAGTTTTCCAACAGGTCCGAGCACGACTCGACGGCCTGGTAAAGGTCGAATCCGGGAACCGAACGCGCCGATCCGGTCACGAATCCGTTGCTCATCGTCAGCACCACCGTCGGGCGGTAGTAGGTCTCGATGAGACGCGACGCGACGATGCCCACGATGCCCTTCATCCAGCGGGGATTGTAGATCACGGTGCTCTTGAGGGCCTTCATTTCGGGATTGCCCTCGATATAGTCGTGCGCTTCCTGCGTGACGGAGCGGTCGATCGACTTGCGGTCCTGGTTGTAGGCGTCGATCACGCTGCCGAACTCCTCGGCGATCGACTCGTTGCCCTCGATCAGCAGCTCCACGGCGGCGTGCCCGCCCGAAGGCGAGGCGTTTTCGTCGTTCTCGTCCATTCGCATCCGGCCGGCGGCGTTGATGCGCGGCCCGATCTTGAAGACGATGTCGTCGATGGTGATATTGTGTTTGTCCAGCCCGCAGATCTTGATGATCGACAGCAGACCTTTCGACGGCTCGCGGTTGAGGTTCTTCAGGCCGAAATAGGCCAGAATCCGGTTCTCGCCGACCAGCGGCACGATGTCCGAGGCGATCGACACGACCAGCAGGTCCAGCAGGGGCAGGATCTGCTCGAAAGGCATGCGGTTTTTCTGCGCATAGGCCTGCACGAGTTTGAATCCCACGCCGCAGCCCGACAGTTCGTCGAACGGGTAGGAGCAGTCGACCCGCTTGGGGTCCAGAACGGCTACGGCCTTGGGAATCTCCTCGGCCGGGAGGTGGTGGTCGCAGATGATGAAATCCACGCCTTTCGTCTTCGCATAGACAACCTTTTCCGTGGCTTTGATGCCGCAGTCCAGGGCGATGATAAGCCCCACGCCCTTGCGGGCGGCGAGGTCGATACCTTTGATCGAAATACCGTATCCTTCGGTATAACGGTCGGGGATGTAGAACATCAGGTTTTTGTGCCCGATCTGGCGCAGGAACTTGTAAACCAGCGCGACGGCCGTACAGCCGTCCACGTCGTAGTCGCCGTAAACCATGATCTTCTCCTGGTTCGCAACGGCCCGTTCGACCCGCTCGACCGCCTTCTCCATGTCCTTCATCAGGAACGGATCGTGCAGGTCGGCGAGGCTCGGTTTAAAGAACTTCTCCGCCTTTTCTACGGTGTCTATGCCTCTCTGTACGAGCAGATTGGCCAGTACTGGCGAGATCCGCAGAGCGGCAGCCAGCATGGCTGCCGTCGCGGGGTCGCCCTGTGGCTTCACTACCCAGCGTTTTTCTATAGGCATACGAATTGTTATTTATATATTTTAACATTTAATTTCCAATTATCGTTATTGCGTCTTTATATCGTTTCGGCGCTGTCCGCCGCTGTCGCCGCCGCCTGTGGCATCGTTTAAAAATCTCCGCTCCGGCCCTCCTTCAGGGTGGGAGATGAGTGAGATGCCAGACCCTTTTGCCGGCCGTCTCTCACGAACCGCTCGTTATTTCACACTGCAAGGCTGTGGCCAATTCCCTGATGACCAGCTGTTTTACCTCCTGCATCGACGGCTGCGACCCCGTTTCGGCGGCGATCGACGTGACGCCCCGGTCGGTGAATCCGCAGGGGTTGATGCGCGAGAACCACTCAAGGTCGGTCGTCACGTTCAGTGCGAACCCGTGCATGGTGACATAACGCGACGAACGGACTCCTATTGCGCAGATCTTGCGCGGCCGTGCCTTTCCGGGGTCGATCCAGACCCCCGAGGCTCCGGCGATGCGTCCCGCCGCGATGCCGTATTCCGCGACCGTGCGGATCACGGCCTCCTCCAGCGCTTCGATATACTCCCGCAGGCCGATGCCGATACGCTCCAGGTCGAGGATCGGATAGCATACCAGCTGCCCGGGGCCGTGGAAGGTGATGTCGCCGCCGCGGTCGATGTGAAAGAACTGTGCGCCCATCGCTTCGAGCGCTTCCTGATTGACGAGCAGGTTTTCGGCATGCCCGCTCTTGCCCAGCGTGTAAACCGGCGGATGCTCCACCAGCAGGACCGTGCCCGCATCGTCCGCGCCGTCCGCGCCCGGGACCGGAATGGGACCGGTGCGCTTTCGGGCTACCCCGGCGTCGAACAGCTCCTGCTGCAAATCCCAGCAGGTTTTGTAGTCCATGCGTCCGAGGTCCCGGCAGTAGGCTTTCATCGCTACAAACTTTTTACGCTTCGCAGGGCTTCTTCGGCCATGTACGACGAGCGGACCAGAGGCGCGCTCGCGCAGTAGCTGAAACCCATTTCCAGCGCCCGGAGTCTGTACCATTCGAATTTTTCGGGAGTGATGTACGCCGCAACGGGGTAGTGCTCCAGAGTGGGCCGAAGGTACTGACCGAGTGTCACAATCCGCACGCCTGCGTCGCGCAGGTCGTGCAAGGTTTGCAAAACTTCATCATCGCTCTCGCCAAGTCCGACCATCAGTCCGCTTTTCGTTACGACGCCCTGCCTGTTCAGACAGCGCAGGGTCTCCAGGCTCGTACGGTACTTGGCTCTGGAGCGCACCACGGGGGTCAGTCGCTCGACGGTTTCGATGTTGTGCCCGATGATGTCGGGCTTCGACGCGACGATCACCTCCAGCAGGTCGGGCCGTGCGTCCAAATCGGGAATAAGAAGCTCAATTACGGCGTCGGGGTTCTGTGTGCGGATGGCCTCCACGGTTGCGGCCCAATGGGCTGCTCCGCCGTCGGGGAGGTCGTCGCGCGTCACGGAAGTTACGACGACATACCGCAGTTTCATCAGTGCGACGCTTTCGGCCACCTGTCGTGGCTCCTCGGCGTCGGGAGCAAGGGGACGGCCCGTTTTGGTTGCGCAGAAACGGCAGCCCCGAGTGCAGATGTCTCCCAGAATCATAAATGTCGCTGTCCTCCGGCTCCAGCATTCGGCCTGGTTGGGACACCTGCCGCTGCTGCAAATCGTGTGCAGATTGTGCTTTTCGACGATCTGCCGCACTTCGCCCCATTCGGGAGTGCGGTGGAGTCGGATTTTCAGCCATCCGGGTTTTTTCAGTACATCTACCTTGTCATAAAACTTCGGCATTTAAGTTCATTATTTTCCAATTGATGCAAAAATAAGAAAAAATAATTGAAAAACCCCGTGAAAAAGCCAATTATTGTTCCGATGCGGGGTCTGGGTGCGCCGGAGGGGATGCGGATTTTTTTGGAGGAAGCCGAAATTTGCCTTATATTTGTCCCCGCAACGGTTATCTCCGGCATGACCCGGGCCGTTTGTCCGGAAATTATGTGATTCTTTTACCTGCATATCATTCGCACATTTGAAAATCGGCAGTCTGTCGAAGACCGCATCGACGGGGATATTACGCCCTGTTGCGTTCTTTGATTCGCTTCGGCAGGCTCCGGCGTTTGTCTAATTTCAAAATGTGCTTTTATGAAAACAATGCAAACCGGCAAGGCGAATTACCGCCTTGCAGCCCGCCTGCGCGGAAACGAACTGTTGTTGGATGCGGATCTTCGCAAAGCCGTGGAGGAGGAACACCTCCGGGCCGTCCGCAGGGCGGAGGGGCTGAAATGCTGCGCCGACCGGCGCGCCTTTGCCGAAAGCGTGGAGTGGGAGCGGCTCGGCGATTTCTTTCTCCGCATCGGGTCGCACCCGTCGGCCGTGCGGGCTTACCGGGACGCGGCGCTCGCCTGCCTCGACGGCGACTATTACGACCACGGGACCGAGATGCTTCCCTGCCGGTTCCTGCGGCTTCGCTTTCTGCGGATGGCCGAAACGGCGACGGCCTGCTGCGCGGGCGACGCACGGCTGCGCGCCATGCTGGCGGATGATCCGCTGTTCCGGGAAGGATACCCTCTGCTGAAAGCCGGAGTTTAGCGTGCGCCCGCCTGAAAGGCGGGTTGTCGGGTGCGGAGCCTTGCCGCTGATGGTCCGGCTCTGCGCCCGCCCGCAAAAAAGAGCGCCCGCCCGCAAACACGCAAAAGAAAAGAGGTCGGACACCTGCCGGTATCGGACCTCTCTGGTTAGGTTAGTTAGGTTAATGAGAGTGGGAGAATCCCACGTTTGTTACACAAAGGTAATTGAAATTTATGAAACTCCAAATGTTTTGTAACATTTTTCTAAAACCTAACGTAATTTTGTTTATAGATTATAATTAAAATTTTTAAAATGCCTGCGTGTTTATAAGTTTTTGATTAAAGCGCCTCGCGTATTTCCGCAGCTTCCGCCGTTTCGTTGAGAGCGGGTTCCGGGACCAGCGACGTGAGGTGCTTGTGCCGGTAGGTGGCGGGCGTCATCTGATACTCCTTCTTGAAGAGTTTGATGAAATGCGATGTGTTGGGGAACGTGCATTCGTTGCCGATTTCGGAGATGGATTTCGAGGTCGAGATCAGCAGCAGGCGCGAGTGCATCAGCCGCTGGCGGATGTACCACTTGTGGGGCGGCATCTGGAAGTGGCGGCGGAACTCCTTTTTGAACGAGGTGAGCGAACGGTTGGTGAGTTTCGAAAGCTCCTCGATCGAAATGTCCTTGAAGATGTGGTCGTAGACGGTCTGTTCGAAATTCTCCTTCGCGGCGTCGACGTTGCTCAACAGCTTGCTTTTGATGCAGCAATCCTCGTGCGAGGCGATCAGGTAGATCAACTCGGTCATCTTGATGTTCTCGGCTGTCTCGTCGTGGCGGAAATCCTCGTCGCGCAGGTAGTTGTTGGTGTTGATGAAAAAGTTTCGCAGCGAGTTCCACGCGGGCATGGTGACGTGCGAACGGTTGCGGCAGTTTTCGCACGAATGTTCGTTCGAAATGTTCAGCCCGTAGGTGATGTTCAGATGCATCAGGATGCGTTGCAGGTCGCCGGGCGTGTAATAAAAGAGCACCTGCTCGAACGGCTGGCCGCCTTCGGGGAAGTTCTCAATGTAGTGGTGTCCGATGCCCAGATAGAAAACGTCGCCGCGCGAAAGTGTCTGACGCTTATCGCCGTCGTAGATGTACTTCGTTCCGCGGAGGATGTAGCCGATTGCATAGCGCGAAAGGGCCTGCGACTGGATACCGTTGTGAAGCGACTCGACATACTTCACAATCATCGGTTGTTGAACCGACGAATTCATTGAATTCTTCATAGTAATTGTAATTTAAGTTTTTCTGAACAAAGCATTGCGTCACTGTTGTTCGTTCTCAAATATACAATTAAAACTTTTCAATCTACCATAAGCAATAGCACATTTGGGCACAAAGTGGCAAATAGAACCGTTTGTGCTATGTTTCGAACTAAATAGATTATTGTAAAACTGCGCTAATGACGGCAGAGGCGAGCAATAGCAGGTAGAGGGGAAGGGCGATCGCCCGGTGGATGCGCACGAACATAAAGGGCAGCAGGACGGCCGAAGGCACCGCTGCGAGGGCGACGGTTGCAGGTGTGGCGGCGGGACCGCACAGTGCGGCGGCGGTCAGCAGGAGCGCACTTATATTGAATATGAATATGAGACGCGGTTTGGTGCCGAGGGCGTAGATGTCCGAGAGGAAAAACAGCAGGGCCGTCAGGTCGAGGAGGAAGACGGCTCCCGGCAGGACGAGGTTCTGCACGGGCGTCGAGAGGAACAGCGACAGCGGCGTTCCGGCGATGAATGCGCTTCCCGGTTCCGCGACCGGAGCGAGAAACTCGCCTCCGGCGGCCCAGTTGACGTAGCAGAGCGTGAGAGCGGGCAGCAGCAGGCCCGCAACCGCGACGGCGACTTCGCGCAGCGTGCGCCGGAAAAGCATGACGGCCAGCGGCAGCAGGATCAGGAGCGGCGCTGCGGCCGTGGCGATGAGCGGCAGCAGTCCGATGTAGAGCGAGGCGCGGAAGATGGCGTCGAAGCCGAATCCGTTGCAGTACGAACGGCAGAAATTCTTCGTGGCGAGGGCCAGCAGGGCCGATGCGGCGAAGGTAGTCAGGCAGTCGCCGCCGACGGCGAGGCCGCAGGCGATCGCTCCGTAGAGCGGGATGGCGAGACAGGTTCCGACGGAGTAGAGGTTGTAGCGTACGGTGAGGCGCCCGATGGACATGCCCGTGAAGAGCATCAGCAGTCCGGCGATCCAGCGCGCCCAGACGGGATGTGCGGCCTGGAACTGCGCCAGCAGTTCCCCGGGGGAAGAGACCGCAAGTGCGCCGGCGGCATTCCGGCCTATATCGACGGTTCCTGCGGCATGGCCGGCCTGCACCGCCATGGACACGGCGGGGCCGCCTGCGCTCCACATCGCGACGACGGCGAGTGCGGCGAGGGTCAGGAAGGCCGGAACGAGCGGCTGCCGTGCGATGTCGAATTTCATGTCGGGGGCTTTTTCTCCGGACAAAATTAGCGAAAAAAGCCGGAATAATCCGTAACTTTGTGGTGCGATGTTAGAAAACCAGTATCAATACGACCTTCCGGAGGCCGGGTGTGACGAAGCCGGGCGGGGATGTCTGGCCGGGCCGGTGTTTGCGGCGGCCGTGATGCTGCCGCCCGATTTCCACGACCCGCTGCTCAACGACTCGAAGCAGATGACCGAGCGCAACCGCGAAAAGTTGCGGGCCGTCATCGAGCGCGAGGCCGTCGCATGGGCTGTCGAGGCGGTCTCCGCCGCACGGATCGACGAAATCAACATCCTGAACGCTTCGTTCGAGGGCATGTCGCTGGCTGTGGCGCGCCTCGATCCCGCTCCGGCGTTTCTGGCCATCGACGGCAACCGGTTCCGCACACGTCTCGAAATTCCCTGGCGCTGCATCGTCAAGGGCGATGGCAAATACGCCGACATTGCCGCGGCTTCGGTGCTTGCCAAAACCCATCGTGACGAGTACATGCTCCGCATCGCCGAAGAGTTTCCCCAATACGGCTGGGCGAAGAACAAGGGCTATCCGACGCGCGAGCATCGGCTGGCGATTCGCGAGCACGGCCTCACGCCCCACCACCGGCTGACGTTCAACCACGAGATTGATCAGTTGGAACTCCCTTTCTGACGCCCCTCCCCTCCTCTCTCTGACGTTTCCGGTGCTTGCGGCGTATTTGTCGCGTATTTGCCGCACATTCCCGGCATTCCCGGTCAAACAAAAAGAGCAGGCTGTAAGCCTGCTCTTTTTCAAAAAGAAATCTCCGGATCAGTAACCCAGCGACTTGGAAGCCGCATAGGAGAGTTTCAGGGCGTTGGCGCGACGCAGCTCCTGCTTGACGTCGGTCACGATACCCATTTTCGTAGCTTCGTCGGCCTTGAGGCAGATCGTCATCGAAGCGCGGTCGGCTTCGGAGAGTTTGTCGCGCTCGGCGGCAACGAAGTCCAGGATGTCCCGGGTCGATTTGTAAGAGTCGTTCAACTGGATGCGCGGCGCGGTTCCGAACTTTGCCTGCATCGTCATTGCCGGAGGACCGATGTGGATGAAACTTACGAGCGATTTCTTCTCGAGTTTCTGCACTTCGGTAGCTTCCGGAAGTTTGTATCTCACCAGCAGTTCCTGATCGCGCATGGTCGTCGAGACCATAAAGAAGAAGAGGATCATGAAGATCACGTCAGGAAGCGAAGCGGTCGAGATAGGGGGCAGACCTTTGCTGCCCTTCTTTTTCATTACTGCCATGGCTTACTTCTTAATGTTACGCGGTTCAGCCTCCGAAATCTTCAGAGGTACGGCCTTCGATACTGCATTGCGCAACTCCTCGGGAAGATCCGCGAATTTTGCGCCGAATTTACGCTGTGCCACTTCGTCACGCACTTCGTTGAATGCGCGCGTGAGTTCGTTCTGCACCATGATATAGGACTGGTAGCCCGTATCCCGGGTCGTCTGCAACGAGACGACGCCTTCGCTCACGGGATATACCCACTTGCCGCCGTCGGGAAGTTCAATGTCCTTGTTCGCCTTCTCGGGCAGGTTCTCGTCATCCAGCGGATTGAGGATGAACTCTTTGGTCCTGTCCTTGAGTTGACGCAGGTCGATCGCCTCCTGTTTTCCTGCGGCTCCTGCCATGATGTCGCCCCTACCGTTGATGAACACCAGGAAGAGGTTGCGCTCCTTGACCTTGATTTCATCCTGGGGTTGATCCTCAGGAGGCATCGGCGGAAGCATGCGCACCAGACCCGTGTCGGTATTCATGGTAGTGGCCACCAGGAAGAAAATCAGCAGCAGGAAGGCGATGTCGGCCATAGAACCGGCATTGATCTCCTGGATTTTTCTTTTATCTGTTGCCATTGTGTCTTACTCGGTTATTTGAATGCGCCCCAGATCTCGGTTGCTACGGCCGTCACGAATGCGGCGACGCATGCAACATAGGTTACGAGGATGCTCGTTTCGGTAATTACGGTTTCACCGTGGCCGAAGAACCCGTTGTTCTGGAGGTCGACAATGTTCACCGTGTGGCCTGCCGAGTAGAAGTACGACACGCCCACGATAACGATGATCAACGCCAGGGACAGGATGGTTCCCTTGATGCCTGCCGGGTTCTGAATCATTCCGAAAACGGCGCAGAAAATGGCCGCAGCGACAGCGAACACGAAGAGGAAGTAACCCCACATCAGGTTCACGCTGATCGATGCGTCCGAGCCGCCGGTAGCGATCGCGTAGACCATGAGGACTACGGTGATAGCCATCAGAATACCCAGCAATATGTTTAAAATCTTTTTCATAATTGCTTTTGACTATTTCAGCGTTCGATTATTTCTTGTTGTAAGCTGTCAGAATATCCATCAGCGTGATGGACGAATCCTCCATATCGTTTACGAGCGAGTCGATCTTGGAAACGATAT
>ERZ812616.2221-NODE-2221-length-17401-cov-6.274991_pt1 | contig 17401 bp, 14 predicted proteins | sample MGYA00376249_ERZ812616 | MGnify/ENA primary metagenome ERZ812616 (study PRJEB26924, sample SAMEA4378265) | human gut metagenome | biome: human gut; feature: human-associated habitat; material: faeces | place: China | collected 2013 ... | reverse complement strand
GCAGTATTCTGGCAAATGCTTCTGCAATCATTGGACTTCATAATCATCCCAGTGGCAATGTGAAACCGTCAAAAGAGGATATGATTGTTACGAGAAAGCTGCAGAAGTGCGGACAGCTACTGGGGATAGAATTGCTGGATCATATCATTGTCGGTGGAACTAATGGAAAGATGCTCAGCTTCCGAGAAGAAAAGATGTTGAATGTGACAGGAAGGATGGATTGGGAGAGATAGAAGAAAAAAGAATTAGAAGTTTTTATTTATTGTAATATTTCATGTAGCGGCATTAGTAAAATAGTGTCGCTACAAAAAGCTGACTTATACATTGATATTATATGCATAACTCAAAATAAAATTGTTAAAAATAGAAAAAGAAACAATATATAACGAAAAAATCTCTAAATAAGAGAATTTACATTGATTGAGAGAAGAGTAAAACATATAATAAAGGTGGAGGTGTATAAGAATGTTAGTAAAAGTAAGTGTTGAAAATTTTAAATCTTTTGATAAAGCAGCAGAGCTGACAATGATTTCCTCAAATAAAATACGAACAAATGCAAATCACAGGTTAAAGATAAAAAGTACCCAGTTATTAAAATATGCAGTAGTTTATGGAGCAAATGCATCTGGAAAGACCAATTTGGCATTGTTTTTTAAATTTTTTAAAGATAGTGTCTGCAATGGTATTCCGATAGAAGCTACACAGATGTTTTGTAAGAATCGGCAGGAGAATAAGGAACGAGAAAGTAGTTTTGAAATTCAGATTACTGTAGGTGACAAATTTTATGCCTATGGTTTTTCCGCAGTTTTAAGCAGACGAAAAGTAACCGGAGAATGGTTATATGAATTATATCAGAATGGTTCAGCAAAATGTCTCTTTGAACGAGAAGGAAGTAAACGTCCGGTGTTAAATGATGGCATTACGCTGACAAACACAGAAAAAAATAAATTTGAAACCTATGCAGATGATTTTGAAGGAAATGAAACATCTTTGTTCCTGACAGAAATGAATCGGGGGAAAAAATATAGCACACGATCTAAATTGTTGTTCTTCCGGGATGTATACGACTGGATTCAGAATCATATTTCGATCATCACACCGGATACGCCATTGATTGATCTGGAATATTATTATGATGATAATTCGCTGAAGCTGATTAACAAATTGATCAAAACATTTGATACGGGTATCAGCCAGGTAAAAATTGAAGAAATTACATTGGATGAGTTATCAAATGCATTGCCAAAATCAGTATTTGATAAGATGATGCAGCATGTAAAAAATAGAATGGAAGAGCAGGAAGAACCATCATTCAGAATGACGATGAGGTCGAAGGAAACTTTCTTTAATATCGAAGTTGAAGGACATTCTGAACCGAAGGTCACAACAATCCGGTTGCAGCATAAAAAGTCATTTTATGAGTTCGGTTTTGATGAAGAGTCTGATGGAACAAGAAGATTATTCGATTTGATGGATATGCTGTTGAATAAACGAGAAGATGTTCTTTATGTTGTGGATGAATTGGAGAGAAGCTTACATCCGAAGCTGACAGAACGATTTTTGCAATTGTTTATGCAGCTACATGATGAGCAGCGTATGCAGCTATTGTTCACTACACATGAATCATCCATTATGGATCAGGCTATTTTTAGAAGGGATGAAATCTGGTTTGTAGAACGTAACGCAGAAAATGCAAGCTCTATTTATTCCTTAGATCGTTTTAAGGAGAGGTATGATAAAGTGTTGAGCAAGGCATATCTGGAAGGCAGGTATGGTGCGATACCAGTATTTTCAACATTTGACTTTAGAGAGGAGGAGTAGCCTTGGCTCCAGTAAGAAGTTATACGAATTGGAATAGTAGAACTACAGATGAAGAAGAACAGATTGAGCCTTATCGTAAGTACTTTTTCATATGTGAGGGTGCAAATACTGAAACATGGTATTTCAAAAAGTTAATTGATATCCGAAAAGAGTTAAATATTCATCCATTGATCGATATCCGGTTACTTGAAAAAACAGAGGGAGACAGGGACATTTCATTTCCAAGACGTTTGATTGAATTTGCAGAAAATCAGAAAGAAAATCCAGAAATAGCGTTTGATAAAGAACGGGATAAGATGATTGTTGTATTTGATGGAGACATTTTTGAAGAGAAGGTACTTGATTATGATGAATTGGTAGCTGAAGGTGAAAAGAAGAATATATTAGCGGTTAGTAATCCGGCATTTGAATTATTTCTGTTGTTACATTATGAAAATTCATACGAAGATGATATTGAGCCAAATGCTGAACAGATTATCCAAAATGAAAAAGATGGACATCAGACATTTATCTATAAGTTGTTACTTGCCAGAACAGGAATCAATCCGAAGAAAAATGCTGCGATTGGAGAACTGGCGAAAAATATAGAGATTGCTATTGAACAGGAAAAGAAAATCAATGAGGATATTCATCAGTGTAAGGGACAGATTACGTGTAATATAGGTCGGATTATTGATGAGATTCGGAAGGATGATGGAAAATGATAATTAATAAAGCTTGATGGAGAATTTATGGGAGAAGAAAAGCAAAAAACAGAAGATGAAGAATTGGAAACTGAAAATGGGGCGAGCCATTTTTTAGAAATCAATAAAATATGGTTTACAACAATAATACCACTATTAGTTTCAATAGCAGTTGCAGCGGCTGGAATTGCATCGTGTTGGGCAGATATTCAACAGGCAAAACTAACAAAAATGGAAATTGAAAACATAAATCAAGAAAAACAACCATTTTTTTCAATTGAACAAGAATATAATCAAGAAAGAGATCAATATATTTATACGATATATAACACGTGAGGAGAGGTCAGATATAGTGATTTGCAAATAATGCCAATTCTTTATGTTAAACAATATGGTACTGATGGAGAAATTAAAAATCAAGCTTTTAAAGGCTTGGCTGGCTTTTATGAATATGAAATTACAGATGATGGATTGATATCGTTTAGTGATACGTGGTTAGATATAGCTATGCTAGAAGAATATAGTTTGGAAAATAATGACTCGGATAAGATTTTAGGCAATGACTATTTAGGTTTATTTAGCAGGAAGAATTCGAATAAGAGAAAAGAATACATAACGAGTGAGTTGATATATTGGGTTCAAGTAAGTTATTATAATTATAGAAACGAGGAGACATATGAAAATATATGGCTAGGAAGAGCTAGCGATAGATCTAACCGGACAAGTGGAAATAATATCTTATTTTTGCAACCGTCATTGGAAGAAAGATATTATGATGGGAATAATACAAGAAGTGAAGCAGTAATAGATTCTTTGAATTTATCAGGAGAAGAGACTGCAAAACAATGTGAAGAATATGCAGAGGAACTTTTTGAAAAATGGGATTTTTAAGGTGTTATTAATTGAAGTGCAGATTGTTTGAAAAAGTACAGAACAAACATTCGATTTGTTCTGTACTTTTTTTATCCTGAATGATATACTAGACAAGTAACATACTAAGAACACAACTACTATTTTTAAAATATCACCGCCAGATTAGAGCGGCTCAGGAGAAATCATATGGATCATTTTGAATTAGTATCAGAATATAAACCAACAGGAGACCAGCCACAGGCAATCAAAGAACTAGTCGAAGGTTTTAAAGAAGGCAATCAGTGTCAGACATTGCTTGGCGTGACCGGATCTGGTAAGACATTTACCATGGCGAATGTCATCCAACAATTGAATAAACCAACGCTGATCATAGCACACAATAAGACACTGGCTGCGCAGCTTTATGGGGAATTTAAAGAGTTCTTTCCAAATAACGCAGTGGAATATTTTGTCTCCTACTACGACTACTACCAGCCGGAAGCTTATGTTCCGTCATCCGACACTTACATTGCCAAGGACTCTGCCATCAACGATGAGATCGACAAGCTCCGCCACTCTGCGACAGCAGCGCTTTCTGAGCGGAATGATGTCATCATTGTGGCAAGTGTGTCCTGCATTTATGGACTGGGTTCGCCGATTGATTACAAGGAGATGGTGATTTCACTTAGACCGGGCATGATTAAAGACAGGGATGAAGTTCTGAAGAAGTTGGTTGAGATCCAGTATGACCGCAATGATATGGATTTCAAGCGTGGAACGTTCCGGGTGCGAGGAGATGTGGTTGAGATTTTCCCGGCGTATTCGGAAAAAATTGCATACAGAGTTGAATTTTTCGGTGATGAGATAGACAGAATAACAGAGATTGATACATTGACCGGTGAAGTGTTGAATGTGATCGGGCATGTGGCAATTTTCCCGGCATCTCATTATGTAGTGTCCAAGGAGAATATGGAGCGTGCCATCGGGGAGATTGAAGAAGAACTGGAGCAGCAGATCCGTTATTTTAAAGGGGAAGATAAGCTTCTGGAAGCACAGCGTATTTCTGAGAGAACGAATTTTGATATAGAAATGATGCGAGAGACAGGATTTTGTTCCGGAATTGAAAACTATTCGAGACATCTGACCGGGCAGAAAGCAGGGGAGCCGCCATGTACATTGATTGACTATTTTCCGGATGATTTTCTGATCATGATCGATGAGTCGCATAAGACGATTCCACAGATTGGAGCTATGTATCACGGCGATCAGTCGAGAAAGACAACGCTGGTAGATTATGGATTCCGTCTGCCATCGGCAAAGGATAACAGACCACTCAGCTTTGGGGAGTTTGAAAGTAAGATTGACCAGGTACTGTTTGTATCGGCGACTCCGGGAGAGTACGAGGAGTCTCATGAACTGCTGCGGGCAGAGCAGGTAATCCGACCGACAGGTCTTCTGGATCCGGAAGTAGAAGTGCGCCCGATCGAAGGACAGATTGATGATCTGATCAGTGAGGTAAATAAAGAAACAGCGAAGAAGAATAAGGTACTGATCACAACACTGACAAAGCGTATGGCAGAAGATCTGACCGATTATATGCGGGAGCTTGGCATTCGTGTGAAATATTTACATTCGGATATTGATACTCTGGAAAGGACAGAGATCATCCGGGATATGCGCCTAGATGTATTTGATGTACTGGTTGGAATCAACCTGCTTCGAGAAGGCCTGGATATTCCGGAGATCACACTGGTAGCGATTCTGGATGCGGACAAAGAAGGTTTCCTGCGTTCAGAAACTTCGCTGATCCAGACCATTGGTCGTGCGGCGAGAAATGCAGAGGGGCATGTTATCATGTATGCGGATAACATGACGGATTCGATGCGGATGGCGATTGATGAGACGATGCGCCGTCGTGAGATTCAGATGAAATACAATGAAGAACATGGGATCACGCCGCAGACGATCAAGAAGTCGGTGCGTGATCTGATCAGTATTTCAAAGAAGGTTGCAGCAGAAGAGATGAAGCTGGAAAAAGATCCGGAATCCATGAGTGCGGCAGAGCTGGAAAAGCTGATCAAGAAGCTGGAAAAGCAGATGAAGAAAGCGGCAGCAGAGCTGAATTTCGAGGCGGCAGCAGAGCTGCGGGATAAGCTGATCGAGCTGAAAAAGCATTTGAATGAGATGGAGTAAAGCGAAGAGATAGAAGAGGAAGAACAGATGGCAGAAGAAAAGAAAGAACTGATAAAGATCAGAGGTGCGAACGAGCACAATTTGAAGAATCTTGATGTAGATATTCCGAGAAACAAACTGGTAGTACTGACCGGTCTCAGTGGTTCCGGCAAATCATCCCTTGCATTTGATACAATTTATGCAGAGGGACAAAGACGATATATGGAATCTCTGTCTTCTTACGCAAGACAGTTCCTTGGGCAGATGGAGAAACCGAATGTAGAAAGTATTGAAGGACTTTCACCGGCGATTTCCATTGACCAGAAGTCTACGAACCGCAACCCGAGATCCACAGTCGGAACTGTGACGGAGATTTACGATTATTTTCGATTGCTGTATGCGAGAATCGGGATTCCGCATTGTCCGAAGTGTGGAAGAGAGATCAAGAAGCAGACGGCAGATGAGATGACCGATCAGATCATGGCACTTCCGGAAGGGACAAAGATCCAGCTGATGGCACCGGTTGTGCGGGGGAGAAAGGGAACCCATGTCAAGCTTCTGGACAGAGCAAAGAAAAGCGGTTATGTCCGTGTAAGGATTGACGGAAATATGTATGAGCTTTCCGAAGGAATCACATTGGACAAGAATATCAAACATAATATTGAGATTGTTGTAGACCGTCTGGTTGTCAGGCCGGGGATTGAAAAAAGACTTGCAGATTCCATAGAAAGTGTATTAAGTCTTGCGGAGGGACTTCTGGTCGTGGATGTGATCGGAGGGGAACCGTTGAATTTCAGCCAGAATTTTGCCTGCCCGGACTGCGGAATCAGTATTGATGAGATTGAGCCGAGAAGCTTTTCATTTAACAATCCATTTGGGGCCTGCCCGGTATGTTTCGGACTCGGATATAAGATGGAGTTTGATGAAGATCTGATGATTCCGGACAAATCACTCAGCATCAATGAAGGAGCAATCGTGGTGACAGGATGGCAGTCCTGTACCGATAAGAGCAGTTTTACTCACGCGATTCTGGAAGCGCTCTGCAAGGAATATCATTTTGACCTGGATACGCCGTTTGAACAGTATCCGAAAGAAATCCAGGATGTTTTACTTCGTGGGACTAATGGAAAAGAAGTCAAGGTCTATTATAAAGGACAACGCGGGGAAGGGATCTATGACGTTGCATTTGATGGGCTGATCCGAAATGTGGAGCGAAGATACCGTGAAACGGGATCGGAGACTATGAAAGCAGAATATGAGAGTTTTATGCAGATCACACCTTGCCGAGAATGTGGCGGACAGCGACTGAAAAAGGGTGCACTTGCGGTAACGGTCGGAGATAAAAATATTTCAGACGTAACAGCAATGTCGATTGAACGGCTTCAGCGGTTTATCAGCAGTCTGGAACTGTCAAAGACGCAGCAGATGATCGGCGGACAGATATTAAAAGAGATCAAAGCGCGCCTGCAGTTTCTTCTGGATGTGGGTCTGGAATATCTGACACTTGCCCGTGCAACAGGAACTCTTTCCGGTGGAGAAGCACAGAGAATCCGGCTTGCGACGCAGATCGGTTCCGGTCTTGTGGGTGTGGCTTATATTCTGGATGAGCCAAGTATCGGCCTGCACCAGAGAGATAATGACAAACTTCTCGCAACACTCAAGCATCTCCGTGATCTTGGAAATACACTGATCGTGGTTGAGCATGATGAAGATACCATGTTTGCGGCAGACCAGGTAATCGATATCGGACCGGGAGCCGGAGAACATGGTGGAGAACTGGTTGCCCAGGGAACGGCACAGGAGATCATGAAAGTAGAACGGTCGATCACAGGTGCATATTTAAGCGGAAAGATCAAGATTCCGGTTCCGGTAACCCGCGCAGTTCCGACCGGCTGGATCAAAGTTGTAGGTGCAGCAGAGAACAACCTGAAAAATATTGACGTGAAGTTCCCACTTGGTGTGATGACCTGTGTAACCGGCGTATCAGGTTCCGGTAAGAGTTCATTGGTGAATGAAATCCTTTACAAGAGTATGGCGAAAAAGCTAAACCGTGCCCGTGTGATTCCTGGAAAGCATAAGCGGATTGAAGGACTGGAAATGCTGGACAAAGTGATCGACATTGACCAGTCTCCAATCGGAAGGACGCCAAGATCCAATCCGGCGACATATACCGGAGTATTCGACCTGATCCGGGATCTGTTTGCGGCAACCGCGGATGCGAAGGCAAAAGGCTATAAAAAAGGAAGATTCAGCTTTAACGTCAAGGGCGGACGCTGTGAAGCGTGTAGCGGAGATGGAATCATCAAGATCGAGATGCATTTCCTTCCGGATGTATATGTGCCGTGTGAGGTATGCGGCGGAAAACGCTACAACCGTGAGACGCTGGAGGTAAAATATAAAGGAAAAAGCATTTATGATGTTCTGAATATGACGGTAGAAGAGGCGCTTCATTTCTTTGAAAATGTACCGAGTATCCGTAGAAAAATGGAGACACTTTACGATGTAGGACTTTCTTATATTCGTCTTGGCCAGCCGTCTACAACCCTTTCCGGCGGTGAAGCACAGCGGATCAAGCTTGCAACTGAACTGAGCCGGAGAAGCACTGGGAAGACAGTGTACATTCTGGACGAACCGACAACCGGACTTCATTTTGCAGATGTGCACAAGTTGACGGAAATCCTGCGCAGACTCGCGGCAGATGGCAATACGGTTATAGTGATCGAACATAACCTGGATGTGATCAAGACAGCAGATTATATTATCGATATCGGACCGGAAGGCGGTGACAAGGGGGGCACAGTTGTTGCGTGCGGTACACCGGAAGAAGTGGCAGAAAACCCGAATTCATATACAGGAAAATACATCAAAATGATGCTGGACAGAAAATGATACAGAAATCTTAAAAAATCCTGAACTTGAAAAAAAGACTTCCTATTTACTAGAGATTTGATTATAATAAGGTGAGTATGTGAAAGGGGAATCGTGATGTCAATAGATTTAGGAATTGATTTAGGAACAGCAAGTATCCTCGTTTATGTGAAAGGAAAGGGAGTTGTACTGAAAGAACCTTCAGTCGTTGCCTTTGACAGAGATACCAATATGATAAAAGCAATCGGTGAAGAAGCAAGGCTGATGCTTGGAAGGACACCGGGGAACATTGTTGCGGTAAGACCTCTCAGACAGGGCGTTATTTCCGATTACATTGTCACAGAAAAAATGATCAAATATTTTGTTCAGAAAGCACTGGGAAAGCGTACATTTAAGAAGCCGAATATCAGTATCTGTGTGCCAAGCGGTGTTACAGAGGTTGAAAAAAAGGCGGTAGAAGAGGCTGCTTTTGCAGCCGGTGCGCGGGAAGTACATTTGATTGAAGAACCGGTTGCGGCGGCAATCGGAGCCGGAATAGATATTTCAAAACCATGTGGCAACATGATCGTGGATATCGGTGGTGGTACATCCGACATTGCGGTGATTTCCCTTGGAGGAACTGTTGTGAATACATCATTAAAAGTTGCAGGTGATGATTTTGATGAAGCAATCGTCCGTTATGTCCGGAAAAAGCACAATCTGCTGATCGGAGACAGAACAGCAGAAGATATCAAGATCAAGATCGGAACGACATATCCTCTTGTAGAAGATGAATCAATGGAAGTAAGGGGACGAAACCTGGTAACAGGATTGCCAAAGACGGTCACGGTAACGGCTTCTGAGACCGAAGAAGCACTGCATGAGACTACAAGTCAGATCGTCGAAGCGGTCATTGGGGTTCTGGAGAGAACACCGCCGGAACTTTCCGCGGATATTCTGGATCGTGGAATTGTACTGACAGGTGGAGGTGCGCTGCTTCGCGGGCTGGAAGAACTGATCGAAGAAAGGACAGGCATCAATACGATGACAGCGGAAGACCCGATGAAGGTTGTTGCAATCGGTACCGGTCAGTATGTGGAGTTTATGAACGGAAAAAAAGATTTCTAGTGATAAGCACATGAGAAGGCTGTTTCTGTAGAGAGACAGCCTTTTTAAAAAGGAAAAAAGTATGGAAACAGTAAAAGGTTACGTAGAACACATTGTATTTCGCAATGAAGACAATGGATATACCGTATTTAATTTGAATAATGATGATGGCGATCTGACCTGTGTCGGAAACTTTAACTATTTATCAGAGGGAGAGCTGGTTGAGGTGAACGGAGAATATGTGGTTCACAGTGTATATGGAACACAGCTCCGAGTGCTGAGTTATGAGATCAAAGCGCCGGAAGATCTGCTTTCGATTGAACGATATCTGGGATCAGGGGCGATCAAAGGGGTTGGTGCATCTCTTGCCGGCAGGATTGTGAAAAAATTCAGGGAAGACACCTTCCGGATCATCGAAGAAGAACCAGAAAGACTTGCGGAGGTGCGTGGGATCAGCGAACGTATGGCAAGAGAGATCGCTGTACAGGTAGAAGAGAAAAAAGATATGCGGAAGGCAATGATCTATCTTCAGAAATTTGGGATTTCGACGACACTTGCAGCAAAGATTTATCAGTTTTACGGTCCGAAGACCTATCAGGTACTGGAAGGAAATCCATACCAGCTTGCAGATCAGATTCAGGGGATCGGATTTAAGATCGCTGATGAAATCGCAACGAAGATCGGCATCCATTCAGACTCGGATTTCCGTATCCGGAGTGGTATTTTTTATACCTTACAGCAGAGTGTTGCCGAAGGGCATGTCTATCTGACAAAGGACGTGTTGCTTCGCCGGGCATCTGCACTTCTGGAAGTGGAGATCAAGGATATTGAGAAATACCTGATGGATCTGTCGATGGAAAAGAAGATCGTACTCAAAGAATCTGAAGAAGGTCTGCGGGTATACGTGTCCCACTTCTATTATCTGGAACTCAATACCGCGAAAATGCTGCATGATCTGAATCTGGAATATGAAGAAGCCAATGTAGTGATCGAAAAAAAGATCCATCAGATTGAAAAAGAAGCCGAAATGCAGCTTGATGAGAAGCAGGAAAATGCGGTCATGGCGGCTGTGCGGAATGGAATTATGATTCTCACAGGAGGTCCTGGAACCGGAAAAACGACGACGATCAATGCCATGATCGAATATTTTCACAGTGAGAATATGGAAATTATGCTGGCAGCACCAACCGGGCGTGCCGCAAAAAGAATGACAGAGGCAACCGGATGGGAAGCGCAGACGATCCACCGGCTTCTGGAGGTGAACGGTAATCCGGAGGAGGATGAGAACCCGAACCGGAACGGATTTGCAAGAAATGCAGACAATCCACTGGAAACCGACGTGATCATCATCGATGAGATGTCTATGGTAGACCTGCCTCTGATGAATGCACTTCTTACCGCAATTGTACCGGGGACAAGGCTGATCCTGGTAGGGGACTGTAACCAGCTTCCATCAGTAGGCCCGGGAAGTATTTTGAAGGATCTCATCGCATCGGAATGTTTTCCGGTTGTCATGCTGACCCGGATTTTCCGACAGGCACAGGAGAGTGATATTGTGGTAAATGCACATAAGATCAACCGGGGAGAACCGGTCCTTTTAGATAATAAGAGCCGGGATTTCTTCTTCTTGAAAAGACAGGATCCGAATGTGATCATCAGTGTTCTGCTGACACTGATCCAGAAGAAGCTTCCCAAATATGTCAATGCAAAACCATATGATATCCAGGTACTCACACCGATGCGGAAAGGACTGCTGGGAGTGGAAAGGCTAAACAGTATTTTGCAGGAGTATTTGAATCCACCGGAGCCGGGAAAAGCGGAAAAAGAATATGGCGATCACAAATTCCGCGTGGGCGACAAGGTGATGCAGATCAAGAATAACTATCAGCTTGAATGGGAGATCACAACCAAGTATGGACTGACGGTGGATAAAGGGATGGGGATTTTTAATGGCGATATGGGAATTGTTACCGAGATCAATACATATACTGAAACACTGGAAGTTGAATACGATGAAAAGAGAAAAGTAAAGTATCCGTTTGAATTGCTGGAAGAACTGGAGCTTGCCTATGCGATCACCATTCACAAGTCGCAGGGAAGCGAATATCCGGCGGTTGTCATCCCGCTTCTGAGCGGACCGAGACAGCTGTTTCACAGGAATCTTCTTTACACGGCAATCACAAGAGCCAGAAAATGTGTGACAATTGTCGGAAATGACCAGACCTTCCAGGAGATGATCCGGAATACCAATGAACACAACCGGAATACCAGTCTGGCAGAACGGATCCGGGAGTTCTGCGGATAGTTATACAGAAAATGTAGAAAATCAAATCCGAAAAGCGGATGGAAAACTTAAAAAAGGTCAAAGAAACAATTCTGGAACTAATTTATCCCTCAAAATGTCCGTTTTGTGGAGAAATTGTAAGTGCAGGAAAGAAACATTCTACGGAACACAATGGAATCTGCAAGGCGTGTCGTGAAAAACTTCCTTATATTGGTGAAGTAAGATGCATGTGCTGTGGAAAGCCCTTGACAGATCCGGCTGAAGAATATTGCTATGACTGTACCAGGCAGAAGCATCTTTTTGTTGATGGCAGAAGTCTCTGGGTGCATAAAGATGCAGTGGAAAATGCAGTTTATGCAATGAAATATCAGAACCGGAGGATTTACGGACAAACGTTCGGAAAAGAAATGGCAGAGCATTTTCTTTCTTATCTATGGGAAAGAAAGATCACCTTGATCGTGCCGGTTCCGCTGCATTCCCGGCGAAAAAGAAAGCGGGGATTTAATCAGGCAGAAATTGTAGCAAAAGTATTATCAGAAAGCACCGGAATTGCCATGGATGCAGGCGCTGTTAAGAGGATTAAGGCGACCAGTCCTCAGAAAGAGCTGGGCGATAAAGGGAGAAAACGAAATATCAGGGGAGCATTTGCAGTGCAGAAAAATGTAAAAGGAGAAAATATTGTTCTGATCGATGACATTTATACGACAGGAAGTACCTTAGACGAGGCGGCGAGAGTGCTGAAAAAGGCAGGAGCCGAAAATGTATACTTTTTGACGGTAAGTATTGGACAAGGAATCTGATATTTGTTATACTGAAAGTAATGCATATACGAATAAAACGTATGAGGTGACAAAATGTTAAATGAAAGCAAAGTTAAGCTGATGACAAGGATGGCGATGTACGAAAGCAAACAGGGAGAGGAAGATTTTAAGATCAGTTCCTATTATAAGAAAGATTACCGGAGCTTTCACACCATTGCCACGATCATATGGGTCACGGTCGGCTACGCTGTTGCAGTGGGAATCGGAGTTATTGCTTTTCTGGATGAACTGATGGGAAATCTGAATATGCAGTTTCTTGTGATGCTTGCGGCAGCTGTAATAATTGGATATCTGGTACTTGTTATTTTTTATGGAATCGTTGCTTCCCATTTTTACGGAACCAAACATGAAAAAGCAAGAAAGCGTGTGAAACAATTCAATCACGATCTTACAAGACTGAACAGAATGTATGAAAGGGAGAAACGATAATGAATGATCTGATAGTATGGAGAGACAAATTACAGGAATTATACGCGACGAAATCAATCTATATTGATAAAGCTGTGCAGTTTGTTCTGGCACTGGTCACATTTCTTATGATCAACCAGAATATTGGACTGATGAAAGCGGTGGCGACACCGGTTGTAGCGGTGGCACTGGCAGTGATCTGCACCTTTCTTCCACCGGTTGTAACGGCGTATGTGGCGGCAGGACTTGTAATTGTGCATCTGTTCAAACTGTCTATAGGAGTGGCAGCGGCAGCGGCACTGATCTTTGTGGTAATGTTTATCTTTTACTGCAGATTTACTCCGAAAAAGGCACTTCTTCTTCTGGTCACACCGGTAGCATTTATGCTTCATGTTCCGTATGTGGTGCCGGTTGCCTGTGCGCTTGTACTTGGACCGATTTCAGCAGTACCGGTTGTATTTGGAACGATCATTTACTATATGATCGAATGTGTGAGAACTTCGGCAACAGCGATCACCAGTGCGGATGGAATTACTAGGCAGATTTCGCTGTTTGTGAAGACGGTATTCCAGGATAAGACTCTGTGGATCACTGTGATCGCATTTATTATCTCTATTTTTGTGGTATATACAGTGCGCCGGCTTTCGGTAGATCATGCGTGGAAAATCGCAGCAGCATCCGGTGCGGTTGTGAATATTGTTGTAATTGTGATCGGAGATATTGTATTCGATATACATACCTCTTATAATATGCTGATCATTGGAAATATTGCAGCAGTTGTGATTGGTTTTATCATGGAATTTTTCCTGTTCTCGGTGGATTATTCCAGAACAGAACGTCTCCAGTTTGAGGATGATGAATATTACTATTATGTAAAAGCCATCCCTAAGATTTCGGTGACAGCTCCGGAGAAGACGGTCAAACATATCAATGAGCGGAAAGAAACTGGCGAGATTGCAGGAGCAGAGCCGGAGAGAAGACCGAGACCGAAGAGTGGGCAGACGGAAAAACCGGCAGTACGCAAAACAAAAACGGCTTCTAAGGTAAAACGTCCAAAGAGTCCGGCAGTTCAGCGGCCGACAAGAGTTGGGGGCAATACAGATGAAATCCTTCTGGCACAGAGCCTGAAGGAAGAACTGGATATTCAGAGCATTGTGGAAAATGAACTGAATAGCGATAACAAATAGGGAAATATTATAAAAACAGGGGTATAAATAACGGATAGAAAAAGGGGGTACACTGTTGAACACAGTATTAACACAGGTTTTAAAAGAATTTGTATCAGAATCGTGGTACTTCCCGCAGATCCGGGTAGTAGATGCTGTTGAGATACTGATTATTACATTTTTATTCTATCAGATTATTCTCTGGATAAAGAATACAAAAGCCTGGATGCTGCTGAGGGGGATTCTGGTTGTTGCATTGTTTATTCTGGTGGCTGCATTTTTTAAAATGTATACGATTTTGTGGATTGCACAGAATTCACTTCCGGTCATGGCAACCGCAGTCGTGATTATTTTCCAGCCTGAGCTCAGAAGAGCATTGGAAAAACTGGGGGAAAAACAATTTGTTCCCAATATGGTAGCACTGGATAAAAGAGGAAAAGATAATGTACGTTTCAGCCAGAAAACGATCGATGGAATCGTAGAAGCATCCTTTGCAATGGGAGCAGTGAAGACAGGAGCACTTATCGTCGTAGAGCAGGCAATCATGCTGACAGAATACGAGAGCACCGGAATCGCGCTGGACTGTATTGTATCACCGCAGGTATTGATCAATATTTTTGAACACAACACACCACTTCATGATGGCGCGATCATTGTCCGTGGAGACAGGATCGTATCAGCGACCTGCTATCTTCCACTGTCAGACAATATGGGAATCAGTAAGGAGCTGGGGACCAGACATCGTGCAGCAGTCGGAATGAGTGAGGTGAGTGATGCTCTGATCGTCACCGTATCAGAAGAGACCGGGTATGTATCTGTAGCGATGGGCGGACAGCTTGTGCGCAATGTTACACCGGAATATCTGAAAAAACGTCTGGAATCTATCAGTAAGAAGAGTGTGGAGATCGGACGTTTGAAAAAAATATGGAAAGGATGGAGATCGCATGAAAAGGGCGTTGACTAAAAACTGGGGTCTTAAGTTGTTGGCATTTGTATTCTCTGTCCTTTTATGGATAATTGTTATGAATATTGAAGATCCGGTGGACGAACGGACATTTTCCGGAATCCAGGTGACAGTGACACATCCGGAAATCGTAACAAATCCGGGAAATACATATCAGATTCTGGATGACAGCAGGACGATATCCGTAACAGTAAAGGCAAAACGTTCTATTTTAAATAAAATTAAAACTGATGATATCAGAGCAACAGCGGATATGAAAAATCTGGATGTCAGAACCAGATCCCTGATCCCGATCGATATATCGATCCCTTCTTATGCAGGAAGGTTTGAGGCAACTGCCAACCCGATCAATCTGCGAGTAAGCATTGAACTTGGAAAATCAGAGACTTTCCCGATCACTGCAACTAGTTCGGGAACACCAAGAGACGGATATCAGGTGGGTGAGCTGAAAGCAAATCCGGAGAAGATTAAGATCAGCGGGCCAGAATCAGTAATCGATTCAATCGACAAGGTGGTAGCACTTGTCGATGTTTCAGGACAGTCTAAAGATGAGGAAAAAGAAGCAGAGCTGATTCTTTATGATAACAATGGAAAGATCATAGATTCGACACAGATTGAGAATAACCTGGGAGACGAAGGACTGAAGGTAAAAATCACCATGCTTCAGACAAAGAGTATTCCGGTAGAATTTGATACTTCGCTGATCGGTACTGCGAGCGGATATCATTTCAGCGGAATCAGTATCCAGCCGGAAAGCATTCAGATCGTAGGCACAGAGGAGCAACTGGAAACGGTGGATTCTATTGAAATTCCGGCAGAAGAGCTGGCAGAAGATGGTCTGGACCAGACAATAGAGAAGACAGTAGATATCGCCAATTATCTTCCGTACTGGGCAAAGACAGACCAGGACAGCGCAGGAGGCGTACCGATCGTTATAAAGATCCAGGTAGAGAAATTCGGAACAAAGACAGTCGAATTCCCATACAATTCCATTGCGCTGCTGAATGCACCAAAGGATTACAAGGTGTCATATGCAGAACAGGGCAATCTGGAAATTGTTGTGCGTGGTTCTAAAGAGGATCTGGATGATTTTACTCTTGAAAAAGGAAACGTGTCAATCAATCTGAACGATTGCAAGACAGCGGGAACCTATAATGTTCCGATCCAGGTTACACTTCCTGACGGAATTGAACTTGAAGATACGATCAATGTACAGATCACATTGACAAAGAGCAGTGGAGGAGAAAATGATCAGTAAAAAGGTAACGATCAAAAATCCGACGGGATTGCATTTGAGACCGGCAGGACTTTTCTGCAAGATGGCACTGGAATATGAAAGTAAGATCACTTTCCGATATCGCGAATCGGAAGGTAATGCGAAAAGTGTGCTAAGCGTGTTGGGGGCATGCATCAAGTCCGGTGATACTATTGAGATTGTGTGCGAGGGGAAAGATGAAGAAAAGGCACTTGACGCTATGGTAGAATTAGTGGAAAGTGGGATTGGAGAGTAAGAGATAAATGAAAAAAGAGGGATTTTATTCATCGGGAGAATTTGCCCGTATGGCACATGTCACCGTGCGTACCATCAGATATTATGACAGCCATGATATATTAAAACCGTCTTTTGTAAATGAATCAGGAGCTCGTTTTTATACAGATGAGGATTTCACAAGACTTCAGCAGATACTTCTGCTGAAGTTTTTGGGTTTTTCGCTGAATGATATCAAAAATATGACTATCGGAGATATGGATTATCATTTTTTGTCAGATTCGCTGGAAGTACAATTAAAACTGGTTCGTGATAAGATCGAACAATTGCAGCTGGTTGAAAAGGCAATTGAAGATACTTCCGGTGAGATCAGAGAGTATCATACGGTAAACTGGAACAAAATGCTGGAACTGATTCATCTTACAGGAATGGAAAATGCGGTAAAGAAGCAGTATCAAAATGCCACCAATATTGCTTCCCGAATCCGCCTGCACCGATTATATTCGGTAAATAAAGAGGGATGGTTCCCCTGGATCTATCGAAATCTTGAATTGAAAAATGGACTGAAGGTTTTAGAAATCGGTTGTGGAAACGGAATGCTCTGGAAAGAGAATATACAGAAAATACCAGACAGCATCAGCATAACACTTTCTGACCTGTCCGAGGGTATGTTAAGAGATGCCAGAAGAAACATCGGTCAAAAGGATAAGAGATTTGAATTTAAAATCCTAGATGCAGAAAAGATTCCCTTTATGGCAGAAACCTTTGATCTGGTGATCGCCAATCA
>ERZ812616.2218-NODE-2218-length-17408-cov-3.560595_pt1 | contig 17408 bp, 11 predicted proteins | sample MGYA00376249_ERZ812616 | MGnify/ENA primary metagenome ERZ812616 (study PRJEB26924, sample SAMEA4378265) | human gut metagenome | biome: human gut; feature: human-associated habitat; material: faeces | place: China | collected 2013 ... | reverse complement strand
GCCTGGAATGTACCGTGGCTGACCAATCCATTCTGGGCAAGGGTTGGGTTGATTATCGTGAATGTGTGGCTGGGATTTCCCTATATGATGAATGTCTGTCTTGGTGGACTACAGGCGATTTCTGGTGAATACTATGAGGCGGCTAAAATGGATGGGGCATCAAAATTTCAGTGCTTTAAGAGCATTACATTGCCGATGGTGACAAAACTTTCCATTCCTCTTGTAATTTCCTCGTTTGCGGCTAATTTTAACAATTTTGGAAATATATATATGATTACACAAGGTGGACCAGCGAGAGTGGATAACCAGTTTGCGGGTTATACGGATATCCTTGCCAGTACCACCTATAAGATGACCACATGGTCGAACCGGTATGAACTGTCTGCAACGTTCAGTGTGCTGATCTTTATCATTGTCGGAACATTTACGCTGATTAATATGCGGCTGTCCGGCTCATTTAAGGAGGTTGATTAAATGAAAAATAAAAAGAAAATATCCGCCTCAGAACAACGGACACTGTGGGGAAGCAGAGTGGTCATATGGATCACAATGATCGTGGTGCTGTTTCCGGTCATATGGATTGTTATGTCCTCTTTTTCCGCGGGTGACAGCTTTTTCCTGTCCTCATTGTTCCCTGAAAAATTCAGCATTGAACATTATGTGGAACTGTTTCGGGAAACGGATTTTGGAATCTGGGTTTTTAATTCCCTAAAGTTTTGCTTTATTGTAGCAATCATACAACTTGTGCTTACTTCACTTGCAGCGTATGCGTTTGCAAGACTGCGGTTTGTGGGAAGAAAATATGGACTGATGGCACTTTTGATATTACAGGTGTTTCCAAACAGCATGGCAGTTGCCGGATACTATATTTTAATTTATAAGTTCGGGTTGGTGGACAACAGCTTTGCGCTCATTCTTGTGCTTGCAGGTGGAAGTGCTTACAATATCTGGTTACTTAAATCTTATATCGATGGACTTCCGGTGGAATTGGATGAAGCTGCAATGGTGGATGGAGCAAATGAATTCCAGGTTTTTTATAAGATCATCATCCCGCTTGCAATGCCACAGCTTGCCGTGATCTTCCTGTTTTCGTTTATTGCAACATACAGTGAATATGTGATTACCTCAATCTTTTTGCAGACACCGGGAAAAATGACGCTTGCACTCGGACTGCAGTCTTTTATCAGCGATCAGTTTGCTGCGCACTGGACTTTGTTTGCTGCAGCAGCAGTGATTTCATCCCTGCCGATCATGATCATCTTTATGTGCTTACAGCGATTTATTCAGAATGGATTGGTTGCCGGAGGGGTAAAAGGATAAAATGAAATATCATCGGGGATTCTTCATGAAGATGGCAAAATAGGGACGAATGAGGATTTTTCCGGATTAGCGGGCCTTTTAGAATCTGCAATTTCTGGAGTACGTGCTTCTGCTGCATCAAGTACCAAAATTATGCTTCATTTGGATCAGGGTGGAAAAAATCAGTTGTATACCTGGTATTTTGGTGGATTATTGAAAGAGTCACCAAACTTGGATTTTGATGTATTTGGATTATCTTATTATCCAATGTGGCATGGAACCATGGAGGGGCTTCAGTATAATTTGAATTACTTGGCGACCACCTATAATAAAGAAGTGTGTGTTGTAGAAACTGCGTATGCATGGACAACGGAAGATGGTGATGGTGAAGGAAATGTATTCATTAGTGGAGATGAAGAAGTTGGAGGATATCCTGCAACAGTAGAAGGACAATTTGAATTTATGAATGATCTGGAATCAATCATTTTAAATGTACCAGATGACAAAGGTATTGGATATTTTTATTGGGAACCAGAATGGATACCTGTAGAAGGCGGAACATATGCTACATCTGCAGGGGTTGCGTATAAAAATGATACCGTAACGCCAAGTAATACATGGGATAACATGACGTTGTTTAATTTTCAGGGAAATGCATTAGATTCTATTAAGGTGCTTAATAAACCGTGTGAAAATTTATTGACAAATATCAGTTTTGAACAGAATGGGATAACTACTTCACCGAGTGGATGGAATGTATGGACAAGTGATTCGTCAGATGAAAATACTGTAAGAACAGAATATGGTGATGCATATGATGGAGATTACAAATTAACATTTTGGGATGATAAAGAGTATTCGTGTTCTGTATATAAAACGTATACAAATATTCCGAATGGAACATATAAATTCTCAATTTGGGCAAAGACAAATGGGAAACAGGATGTTTTACAACTTTATGCAAAAAATTATGGAGGAAGTGAGCTTGATACCACGATTGAAACAAGTGACATTAATTGGAATATTTTTAGTATAGACAAGATTGTTGTTACAAATCATACGTTGGAGATCGGGGTTTATTCTGTAGCAGGAGCAAATGACTGGTGTAACCTTGACTTGGCAATGTTAAGAAAAATTGATTAATTATATTTAAAATTTTTAAGGGGATGGTTTTGATCGTCCCCTTAATTTTTGAATTGTTCTTTGACTGGTGGAATCTTATGAAAAAGAAAATATGGAATAGGTGCAGAAAAAATGGTAGACTATAAAAAAGAGTTTTTGTAGGGGTGTAATAAATGTTAACGGATATGATGAAAGACGAATTGGTAAAAGGGTTACTTAATCTGTTTCATGAAAATTTATCAATGATTATTTTGTATGGATCTGTTGCAAGAAATGAAGCTACATCAGAAAGTGATATAGATATAGCAATCATCACTAAAAATGATATGAATGAAGAAATAAGAAATAAATTTATTTGCTGGTCAGCAGAGATGGATATACGTTATGATAAGATTTTTTCTATCATTGATATTAAAGAAGAAAATATGAAAAAGAGGGGGGAAGTGCTTCCATTTTATAAGAATGTACAAAAAGAGGGGGTTATTCTTTGGAAGGCAGCTTAAAAGAACTAGCACGATATTAGCACCTGTAGAGCAGAACATAATCTGTTTTACAGGTGCTTTTTTCAATTAATAAGGAACTGGTACTTTCGTCTCTTGTGAAAATGTCTAATTAAAAGACTAAAAAAAGACTAAAAAACTTTAAATTAAGTAATACTTTACAAATGTTTAATTTTCTATTAACTAAATATTGACTTAAAATTACTTTGTGATATACTGAATTTATCAAATAAATTAAGCAATTGCACACTGGTTCCCATATTTTTTACTGCACTCCCCAAGTATGCAGTACCCTCTCCCTGAAATATGGGAAGCAGCGTGCAATTGCTTTTTTATTAAGTGAAACCGGATAGATGGAGGGTGCTGGAAGGTTTTTACAACTAAAATGGAGAAGAAAGGAAAGGTAGAGCAAAAACATGAGAAGGGTAGGAAAACAGATTGTTGCCATCACGCTGGCAGCGGCAATGATGGGGTCACTGACACCGGAGGCATGCACATTTTTACAGAACGAGATTGTGTATGCGGCGGAGACAAATGAAGCGTCAGCACCAACAGTAACACGTGCAGAACTGTACAAAAATGAGGGCGCAAAAACAACAAAAACCATTGATTTTTCAGAATTGAAAGAAGATGACTGGAATGGTGAAGGAAAAATTACTTTTGCATATGATGAATCCATCAATGGCTCGTTGGGAAATGTGAATGAAGAGTATGAATTAACTGCAAAGGTAACACTGGATGAAACATCCTATCAGTCGCTGGATGCAGATAAAGCGCATCTGAATATCCAGGGTGTAACAAAACTGGGATCAAATTGGGGATGGAACAACAGTACGGATTGCCAGTGGCTGCAGAAGGATTCTTTTATGAAAGTTGGGGAGAATTATTCAGCTGATCTGAAAGTAAAGTTTTCAGGAATAACACCGGATACATTGATGGATGTTGAATTTGTTCTTGTGGGAACCGGATTTAAGGGAACTGTGACATTTTCAAATGTAGTTCTCACAAATTTATCAAGCGATAAACAGGAACTGACCAAACAGGAGCCAACCGTTCTTTCTGATTTAAATAATGAATCCCAGGTAAATCTGTGGGCAGGTGAAACCGGATATCAGTATTCCCACGGTGGAAAAGAAAATGCTGCTCCGGAACTTTCCTATGATGCAAATGGCGGAGACGGAAGATTAAAAGTAAGCCTGGATTATACAGCCAACTCCGGCGAATCATGGAGTGAGGCAAAAGTGAAATTCACACCCAAGACACCGGCTGATATCAGCAATTATAATCAGGTGAGTGTGGATTTGATTTATCCGGAAAACAGTAATATTTCCAAGATAAAATTTTTCTCCAACAGCGGAATCGATAAAGATACCAGCATAGATTCGTCCGAGGCAGCAGATGCAGGAAACGGATATAAGAAAGTTACAGTTACTTTAGGATTTTCTCCATCTGCCACACCAATGGCTGATCTGACAATCGGACTTATCGGAGCCAACAGTTCCTTTGCTGGGGATGTTTATCTGGATAATCTGATACTTTCCCAGAAGGATGCCAGTGGTGATTTTGTGACAATTACCGCAACACCGAATACAGACGGAACACAGGCAAAAACAGAAGCAACAGATAAAACCCTGACCATGACAGATCCGGATGCCAGCAATAGCGCAAAGGCATTGTATGCATATCTGCAGGGACTGACCGAAAGTGATCAGGTACTGTTTGGACATCAGAATGATGTGAGCCGTTCGGTTGGAACAAAGGATGAGTTAGGAGATGTCCATGATGTGACCGGTTCTGTCAGCGGTATTTTTGGAATCGATTCCCTTGCACTGTTTGGAAGCGAGGCTGGTGGTACGGATGCGGCATCTGCACTGCAGAATTCCATTGACTACAGCAAAAAGGCGGCCCAAAACGGTGCAATCGTTACCTTATCCACCCATATGCCGAATTTCACCAACGCAAAGATTAAAAAGAATGCAGATGGAACCTACGATTTCTATAACTGTGATTTTAATGAAGCAAAAGATTTATCCGGTGATTCGTTAAAGAAGATTTTGCCTGGTGGAGAGAAGAATGAGGTATTTAAGGCATATCTTGATACGATTGCATTCTATGCCAATGCATTGGAACAAGAGAATATCCCGGTGATTTTCCGGCCATTCCATGAGGATACCGGCGGCTGGTTCTGGTGGGGCAGTGCAAACACCGCAGAAAGTTACAGGAGTCTGTATGCATATACCAGAGATTATCTGGAATCCAAAGGCGTGCACAATATGCTTTATGTGTATTCGCCAAACGGACCGCTGGAGACCGAGGCAGAGTATATGTCGAGGTATCCGGGAGATGCCTGTGTAGACATTCTGGCATTTGATTATTACAACGACTTTAATACTTATCCGGCAGAGAGTGATACTTCATTCTTTGATCATCTGGATCAGACCTGTCAGGTTGTATCATCACTTGCAAAACAGCATAACAAGCTGGCTGCGATTTCGGAGACCGGTGTACGTGTGATGAAAAAGGATGGAAGTGATAACGAAGGGCTTCTTGTAAAAAATAATCCGGTCAGTGAGGCAAAGTCGGGTGTGAACTGGTATCAGAAAGTGAATGATATCGCAAAGAAAAACAACATGCCATATTATATGGTATGGGCAAATTTCAGCGATACCAATTTCTATGTGCCGTATAAATACAGTGATACCATGGGACAGGAAATGATCAATGATTTCATTTCTTACTACAACAATGAGGATTCAGTATTTGGAAACGGTACGAATTTCTATGGAAATATCGATAAGTACGCAGGAGTAAAGACGGATAATTACAAAGATGTCAGCGGATACATGGTAGCACCGTTTGATATGGATACGATTTTAAAGCCAACTGTGTTAAAGGCAAGTGTTTCCAATGCCGGTGAGGTATCGTTTGTTGTAAAGGATACGGCAAAGGGCAAACAGTTGACATTGCCGGCTGCGAAAGGCTCCGATGGATTCTATACGGCGCAGCTGACACAGGAGGAAATGGATCAGATCGGAAAAACAGATGTAGCGGAAATCGCGCTGGTTGCAGATGGAAAGACATTGTCTGCGATCACAAATCTGAGTATCGGGAAAGAAAAGGACAAAGCTCCGGCAGGTGTGCTGGAAAATTTTGACTACTATGTCGGGAGTAATGGACTTCTGGATGCAGCTTACGGTGGAAATTCTGCCGCCGGATGCAGTTCGTCCTTTACGCTGGATCAGGAGCATAAGGCAGACGGTACATATGGTGCTGCATTTCATTACAAATTAAAAACAACCGGTTCGGAAGTCTGGACGGGTCTGGTAAATGCAACTCTGAGCAATACAGATTTTTCAGCCTATAATGCATTGAAATTCTGGACAAAACTTGATGGAAAAGGGCAGAAGGTTGTTGTACAGATCAAGGCAGGAGGAGAAGAGTATGAAGTATATCTGACTAATCTTGCAAAGACAGAAGATGCCTATGAAGTAATCGTTCCATTCTCCGCTTTTAAAGGGAAGATGGGTGGAAAACTTAGTGGGGATGCTTTAAAAGATGTGCAGGCATTCGGACTCTGGTGTAATTCCAACCCGGCAGGTTCCGCGGTAGATGTGGAATCGGTACTTTACTTTGATGCATTCAAAGGAACAACGATCAGTGACGCGGAAGCTGCAAAAGCAGATGCCGATGGCCTGATTGCGGTAAAACAGACCAGCCAGAGTGGAAATAATGGCGGAAATTCTTCCTCCGGCAGCAGCACCTCTGGTGGAAATTCCGGCAGCACAACAACACCGGATACAAAACCATCGGAAACCCAGAAAACGGACAAAACATTTGAGAATATTGCAAAAGATACAAATGCGACACTTACCGTTGAAAAGAACGATAAGGGAGAAGTGACAGATGCCCGGGCACAGCTGGACAAAACAGTAAAGAATGCTTCCGAGACAAAGAAGACTACAATTTCAGCAGATGTGGTTGCAAAATTAGTCAAAGAGGCAGGAACCAGCGACATCACGATTACCCAGACAACAAAGAACGCTTCCGGCAAAGTGATGAACAGCGTATCTGTCAATGCGAAGGATCTGCAGGCAGGCAAAAAGCTGACACTTGTAAAAGTTGATAAAAAGACAGGAGAAAAAGTCCTGATCAGCAGCAGGACTTATAAGGTTTCCAAAGACGGAACGGTGACAGCGGATACCAAAGATGCCGGTGATTATGTACTGCTGAATGAGAAGGATGCAAAAGCCCTGAGCAGTAAAATCTTAAAGAGTGTTGCATTAAAGGATACCAAAAAAACTGTTGCAAACGGAAAGAAGGAAAAAGTTACTTTTGATAAGGGTCTGAACATGGAAAATGTAAAGAAGATCACTTATACATCTTCCAAAAAGTCGGTTGTAACAGTGAATAAAAATGGTACCATCGTCGCAAAGAAAGCCGGCAAAGCAGTTGTGAAAGTAAAAGTCACTTTAAAGAACGGAAAGACAAAGACTGTAAAGATGACGATCAAAGTTACAAAGTAAATTTACAGGAGTCTCGTCAAAATTTTAATAAGAAAAAGACGGTTTCGCAGGAAATCGTCTTTTTTCTTACCCATAATTGTAAAGAGAAGCGTGTGCGTTTTTTCGGGGAATTGATTGTAATTTCAGGAACCTTTGTTTATACTAAAATCGAAAGAAAAGAGAATGAGAAGGAGAACATTTATTATGGCAGGAAAACACATTTCCATTCCGGCACTTTTAAAGATCGGTGCGGGTGCATTGGACAATCTGGGGATTTACTTAAAAGAGTTACAGTTACAGAAAGTAGTTGTATTATTTGGAAACGGTCTTGTAGAAATGTTTGGTTCTACCGTTATGGAAGCATTGCAGCAGGAGGACATTGATATTTTAGAATATCAGGAACTTGATACCGTGCGGTTGGAAGATCTGACCAGCCTTGCATTTTCCATGCCGGCGAAGACGCAGGCAGTCATCGGCATCGGTGGCGGAAAAGTGATTGATGGTGCGAAATATTGTGGATTTCTGCGAAATCTGCCGTTTATCAGCATTCCGACTTCGGCATCGAGCGATGGTTTTTCGAGTGCCAGTGCTTCCCTTCTGGTGGAGGGGCGGCGTAAGTCCGTTCCGGCGAAACTTGCATATGGGATTGTGGTGGATACAAGGATTATCCGCAGTGCACCGGAGAAATTTTTATATTCCGGAATCGGCGATATGGTATCAAAAATTACGGCACTGTATGACTGGATTTTTGAGGAAGAACATGGGTACGGAAAAGTCAACGATTTTGCTGTCATGATTGCTAAGAAAGCAGTCAATAGTTTTGTGCGCACACCGTTTACTTCGATACAGGATGATCTGTTTTTAAAGGAACTTCTGGATTCTCTTGCGATGAGCGGAATTGCAAATGAGATTGCGGGCAGCAGTGCGCCAACGAGCGGCAGCGAACATCTGATTTCTCATGCGCTGGACAAGATGCTTGAGCATCCGCAGCTTCATGGGATTCAGGTCGGCATTGCAACCTATCTGATGAGTGTTGTGCAGGATCATCGTTACCGGAGGGTAGACACGATCTTTACGCAGACGGGGTTCTGGGATTATGTAAAAGCACTGGATCTTCGGCGGGAGGATTTTGAGAAAGCAGTTGATCTGGCACCATCGATCAAACCGTTCCGCTATACGTATCTGCATGAGCAGCAATATAGGGATCGCGCGAAGGAACTCCTGCATACAGATGCGCGGCTGCAGGAAATCCTGAAATAGAGAGGAAAATAAATTACAGGATATACAATGATAAAAGTAGCAATATGTGATGATGATATACAATTTATTTATAAATTGGAACAAAGTATTTTCCGGTTTGCAGAAATGAAAAGAATAAAAGTGGATGTTGACGGTTATACAAGTGGAGCAGAATTTATTCAAAAACTGCAGCAAAGCGAAAGGTATGATTTGTTATTTTTGGATATTGAATTAGGGGACAGCTCGGGGATTATCGTTGGAAACTGGATTCGATCCCAGATCCAATATGAATCCATGCAGATTGTTTTTGTATCGGCAAAAGAAATGTATGCCATGCAGCTTTTTGATCTGCGTCCAATGAATTTCCTCGTGAAACCCATACAACAGGAACGAGTAGATTATATATTAGATGAATATGAAAGGCTGTATCAGTTTCAGCCACATATTATAGAAATTGGGAAAGGAAGAAATGCGATACGGATAGAAGAACATTCTGTTTTTTATTTGCAGAGCCTTGCCAGAAAAATTCAAGTGGTAACAGCAAATGATACATTATGTGTTTATGGAAAACTTTCGGAGGTTATTCCTGCGTTGAATCCGCATTTATTCTGCGTGGTACATAAATCTTATGTCATTAATCTGCGGTATGCAGAATCTTTTCAGAAAGACAGCGTACACATGATCAATGGGGATGACATTCCGGTCAGTCGGTCTATGAAAAATAACCTTGATCATGCAATTATGGAAAAGATGAGGTGTGGCGGGTGAATAACATAGAAAGAATATTTGAAGCGGTATGTAACATATTAAGTGTGTATGTAAGTTTTAAAGTGACGGATGTTTTTCTGGAAAAGAAAAGAAAACTGCCACGGATGGCAAATATTGTTTATGTGCTCGTATGGCTTATTAATACAGTTGTTGCATTTGGTTTTCGAAATGCCATGGGGACTACGGTGAGTATGGTACTGCTTCTCTGGGCGGCAGAAGGTATATTGTATGAAGGAAGTATACTGCAGAAAATAATGGCAGGTTGTTTTACAGTATTGCTGGGGCTTACCATAGAATTTATCATGTATTATTATCTGGGAGATTTTTCTTTGTTTTCCGAAGGGCGGGCAATGGGAACCATCACGGGGGCAATGGTCAATCTGCTCATAGCAATGGGAATAAGACAGGTGATATGTCGGCGAAGGGTTATGGAAACACAGAACTATTACTTTATGATTCTTGTATTAGCCGGAAATATTGTCTGGATATATGCTCTTGAGAGTGTATCCGGCGAAAATTCGCCAAAAACAGTATTATCACTGGCTATTATGATCGTTGTAGATCTTGGAATGTTCTATTTGTATGACCGTTTGGGAGAAGCTTATCAGGATAAAATGCAGCAACGGCTTTTAAAGGAACATATGATGGTCTATCAGGAGCAGATGCATATCATGCAGCAGGATCAGAAAAAGCTGGATTCTTTGCGGCATGACATGAAAAACCATATGTATCTTCTGCAGACATATCTTAATGAAGGAAGGTATGATAAGGCACAGGAATATGTAAATAAAATGAGTGAGCATTTGCAGACGGAGCATAAGTATGTGAATACGGGGAATCTGGAACTGGATATGATTTTGAATCATAAACTGGCAAAAGCGGAGGCAATGTCCTGTCAGATTCAGTCGCAGATCGTGATTCCGTGCCAGTTGCCAGTGGATGGATATGACTGGAATGTTTTGTTTGGAAATCTGTTGGACAATGCAATTGAGGCAATGGAGCAGATAAAAGATCGTTTTTTGGAGATTCGGATACAATACGACAGGGGAATTCTGGGGATACAGGTGAAAAATACGTTTGATGGAAAAGTCAATAAACAGGGAGAACGTTTATTGACAAGGAAGAAACAACAGGCATTGCATGGAATCGGTATGCAGAATATTTCAGATGTTGTAGACAAATACGGGGGATGGAAATCTATAAATATCGATGAAAATATATTTGAGGTTCAGATTGTGTTATATCTTTGAAAAAATCCCATGGTGTATGCTATGGGATTTTTAATGCAGATTTTGACGAAAATCAAACCAATTTTAACATGCAGAAAGAATAATGGGAAAAATGAAGTATAGTATACACAAGAGAGGGGAAATAGCCATGAAAAATATTTTAAAAATAATGCTTATGATGATTACAATTTTTACGATAGCAGGTTCTGCTGTCTATGCCGCGGAAATACCGGTTTCAGATCAGGATCAGTTAATAACGAGCAGGGATTGGACAGAAATCAGTAATTTACAGGATGAAATGAAAAAAGAAGAGCCGGATGCAACCATCGATTATGACAAGGCATTAAAAGTATATGTGGATTGTAATCTTATAAAATTGCAGACGGCAGATACGAAAAAACTCACAAGTGCTCTGGAAAGTGCAAATTATGTATGGGTCATTCCTTTTAAAATGGAAAAGACATATGGAATGTTTACCGTAGCCAAAGGACTTCCTTTGAGTGAAGAAGCAAAGTCCGTATTGACAAAAGCAGAGCAGGAAGAAGTAAAAAATCATGCCGGAAAATGGATGATTACAGAGACAGCAGAACATACAGTGGAACCTTACTATGATATACTTCTGGAAAAACGAGAGGCATTATCGGACTGTACGAGAGTAATACTGGTGGGAAGTCAACCGGGAATGAGACAGCCGGTTGCACTTGGGATGGATGATGAAACAGCACGTATCTGGATTTCGTTAGGGTATCAGTATCCGGTTATGGAGAAAATTCCGGAAACTCAAAATGTGGAAAGCGGTGTCTATTCATTTGAGTCTGTAGCGGAGATTTCAGATACTTATATTGAAGATTCTGAGGTAAGTACAGGAGCTGGAGTACAGAGCAGAAGTTCGATGAAATATGTGGCTGGCATTGGAATTATAGTGATAGGAAGCATAATAATCCTTAGTGTTTTAAAGAAAAAGAAATTGGAGGATTATGAATGAAGAAAATCAGTCTGTACTTATTAATTTTTACAATGCTATATTGTCTGTGTGCGTGTGGAAAAAATTCTGATGCAAAATCAAACAGTAGAGAAGATGATGGCAGAAAAGAACAAAAGATAATCATATCATCAATTCAGGTTGCTTCAAATACGAAGGTTATGCGTGCAAAGGTGTTCCTTCCGAACGCAAAATCTTTGGAAGGAACAAATTATTGGTTAGGTGGGTTAGATACTACCAGTAAGGTGGATGTAATAGATACAGGTGATGGTATTCAGATCAATGTGTGCGGCTTTTATTCCGATGATACTGCGTGGAAAAATCCGAAAGTATATAAGGGATTTCAATCACCGGATAATTCAAATACGCCATTAAAAAATGTTTTGGTTAAGGGAAAAGTTGTTCCAATGAAGGAGAAGATGTTAAAAGCGGATGTTAAGAAAACAAAAAAACCAATCCCTGTTGAAATTACACCTTATACGGTTAGTATTTGTCCCGTCAATGACTGGAGAGAAAAAGGGTGTTTTTATCATGTAGTTGCAACAACAAAAGACGGAAAGCAATATTCCATAGGAGAGTTACCTCTTACCGATGACAGAAAAGGAGCTGAAAAAAAGAAACATCCTTTCATGGATGGTACAGATCTTGAAGAGCTTGGAGATGGCTATGCATCTGCAAGTGAAATGAAATATTGTGGGGCTCGTTATATTTTCAATCAGAAGATTGATATCACACAGATAGAACAGATAGAAATAATAAAATATAAAATCAGCAGATGATATAGGTATAAAAACAGGTCATAAATTTGTTGACGATGATAGGAAACCATGTTAGGATGATGGCAGAGACTATCAATGAAGTGACAGGGGAATGAGTTTTTGACTCATCCCCCTGTTCTGATTATCAGGAGAAATGGATGAAAAAGAACAATCAGATGAAACCAGACAATGTAGCAAAACGTCTATGGGCATTTTTTATCGTGCTCACCATGTGTATTACCGTGCAGCCTGTCGTGCCGGTAAAGGCGCAGGAGGCTGTGCAGACAGCGGCAAGAACGATTTATACGGAATTTAAAGATGGAAATTCTACCCATTCCGGAGATGGAAGCTATGGAAATCCCTACAATTTATTTGAGGATGCCTATGCGGCTGCCGGCAATGGGGATGAAATCTCAATTTTGGGAAGTGGTGCTTTTTTAAATGCCGAGGCTGCGGAACCGTTTATTTTTGATAAAAGCGTGACCGTCAACGGAAATGGAAATACTTTTTCCAACCGTAAGGGGGGATTTATCTTGAATACGGATGTGACATTTAAAAACATTACGCTGCGGTTTTCCAATCGTCTGCACGATGCAATTTTTGCAAATGGGCATAAACTTGTTCTTGAGAATGTTACGTGCGACAGCGGATTCCGCTATGTAGATATCTTTGGCGGATCCCTTTATGAGAATGGAAAGAATATGGGGAATCATCCGGGATCAGAGGCACAGATTCTGATTACGGGTGGTGGTACCAATCTGGGGAATATTTATGCCGGTTCCATGAACGGAACATATGACGGTAAGACACAGATCGTGCTTGCGCACGTTTCCGGTACGCAAAATGGGGAAATCTATGCATCCGGTGCCATTGAACCATATGTAAATCAGGATGACTGGTTTTCCACGCAGGAGCCGGATCCACCGGCAGCGGATGGACAATATACGGTTTCCGGCGATGTGGAAATTTCACTTACCGGTTCCGATACGAAACAGGTGTACGGAGTATCTGAAAATCACGCAGGGAAGACATTTCTGACCATAGATACCGACCAGTCCTATACCGGAATTCCAGGTATAAGCAAAGTAGGAAACCTCACAGTAAAGGGCGGTGGAACATTTGCACCGGCAGCGTTGGACAGCTGTACGGTCAGGCTGGAAGGGGCAAGTGCGATTGATCTTTCCCAGATGGAAACTCCACAGGTACATTCGATTGTGAGTGCGGATTCAGCAGGAAACCGACTGATCTTAGGAAAAGAACAGAAGCTGAATGTTACAGATACCATTACGGGTGCACTTACATTTGAAACCCTGAATGGAAGAAATGGAAAATCCGGAATTGCAGAGTATGGTCACACCTATCTGGAACTTGGAAGGGCTGCGGATACGGCGGTTTCTTTTACACCGACAGACGGACAGGCGGGAATGACACTGGAACGGACATCGTCTGGAAACGGAGAAATCTGGAAAACCAGTGAGTTGTCAGGGGATAAACCGGTTGCGGTAAAAAATGTTACAGTAAAAAATCCTGTACTTTTGGCGAATGTTTCAAATATTATGAGTAGTGATAAATCGTATTATCTGGATGTGGAATGGCAGGAAGGGACACCCGAAAATGGGAAAACTTTATATCAGGTTCCACTTACATACGAAGTAGAGTTCAATAATCATATATATTATTCAACGGTTGGTGATGATGGAAATGCCAATGTTTCGGATCTTAGACTGGCATTTCATCCGGAGACAAATCAGGACGGGGTACATACAATTACACCGGAATTTTATGATGATGCTACTAGTGGCGAACTGAAACTGCCAGAACCGGGAACCTACTACATCACAATCCGTCCATTTTCAGCAGATGAACAAATTGAGCAGAAGGTAGTTTTGATTGTAAACAAAGATCCGGATACATCCGGTTCGACGGCTACTTCAAAGGAAACAACCACTACGATAAATGGATTACCAACGGCCGTGTCCATGCAGGATGAACTGAATCTTACCGTGCAGACGGTCTATACAGATAGCAGCTTACAGGGACAGAACGTGCCGTCTGCTGGTTTTTCGGTATACATTAACCAGACCCCTTATGAAGTATCCGGCATCACGCTTCAAAACGGAGAGGCAGCCATAAAGATTCCGGTTTCAGAGACAAACGGATTTCATATGGGAGAAAATGCAATTACAGTTTCTTATGCAGGGGCAGCCAATAAAAACTACAGGGCACTTCCTTCCCAGGCAAACGAAACCGTGTCGGTAAATCCAATTGCCGTAAAGATGCAGTATGATACCATCCAGCAGACAGCTGCGTACACAGGGCTGAAACAGAGCTGCCTTGTTTCCACGGTAAATGTAGTCCGAACGGACAACGGACAGACGGTAGATTCGCAGGTAAAGCCTGAAGTTTTCTATCGGCAGGATGGGAAAAATGTTGTTCCGGTGCAGCCGGGCAGTTATGATGTCTGGTTTAAAGTAACTGGAAACCAGTACGATGTGATAGAGGAAAAAGTCGGAACCTTTACCATTACAGCGGCGAAACCATCGATTCGCCTTACGGCAGAGACAGAAAACGGTAATTCCGTACATCTGTATGCACAGGTAGATGGAGTCCGAAATGGCAGTATTCCGCTTGGTTCGATTTCTTTTTATCAGGACGGAACCATAATAAAGGCACAGGAAAAACTCGTATATGGGGAAGCCGATACGGTTGTATCAGGCTTAAAACGTGGCGGTTCTTATCAGTTTAAGGCAGTATATGAGCCGGATGATAAGGATGGACAGACTTATTACGAAACAGTGACAAGTGAAGCCGTGACTGTTACAATCAAAGAGGACAGTTCCACCGGAGGCGGTGGAACAACTGGAGGCGGCTCATCTTCCGGAGGAAGTGGAACAACCGGAGGCGGCTCATCTTCCGGAGGCGGTGGAACAACCGGAGGCGGTTCATCTTCCGGAGGAAGTTCTGGTGGTGGAAATACTTCGGGTGGTAACACAGCCGGAGGGGGAACACCGTCCAACGGAAACAAAACCGATGTAGAAACTCCGTCTGACGGAAATACAGCTGGTACACAAACACCGTCCGATGGAAACGCGGCCGGACAAAAAACACCAACCGTAACCGTTACCGGAACCCGGAAAAATAAAGCCATCAAAACAACGGTGACCGCTGATCTGATAAATCAGATACTGGAAGAAAACGATGGAAAACACACAGATGTGACGATCCAGGTTACCGATCCGGCTGGCGACGTAAGCTATACACTGACCGTAAATACAGCAGACATACAGACCGGAAATAAGCTGTATGTGTGTGCAAAAGATCAAAAGACAGGTGCCTATGTCCTTGTAAACGACAAGAGTTATACGGTTACAAAAGCCGGAAATGTGAATTTTTCAGCAGATTCCAATAAGGATTATGTCCTTATGGATCAGAAAGATATGGATCAGGTCACAACGAAAATATTAAAAACGGTTACATTGAAGAATAAAACCGTTCAGGTGAAGAAGGGAAAACAAAAGAAGGTTTCTCTGGCAGCCACCTTAAATATGGACAATGTAAAAAGCATTTCTTATCAGAGCAATAACAAAAAAATTGCATCTGTAAACAAGAAGGGTACCATAAAATCGAACAAAAAAGGAACTGCGTCCATTCGCGTGACAGTAACCTTAAACAATGGAAAGACCAAAGTTTTAAAATTAAAAGTCAAAGTCAAGTAGCAGATGCAGGAAAAGACAAAACCCCGGAAATAAATATCCGGGGTTTTTGTTTTACCTAGAGAGAAAGTGCACACTGATCAATTTTTTCCAATTCTTCCTCCGTAAACGGAGCAGAGTTTAACACTTTCAGATTTTCAAGAATCTGTGCCGGGCGGGAAGCTCCGATCAGAACGGAAGTAACCACACCGTCCCGGATCACCCATTTGAGTGCCATCTGTGCGAGGCTTTCACCACGGGCAGCCGCAATCTCATTCAGGCTCCGGATACTTGCCATCCGCTTTTCATCAAACTGATCCGCATGCAGGAAACGTCCGTCCGTGTTGACACGGCTGTCTTTTGGGATGCCGTTTAGATAGCGGTCGGTCAGCATACCCTGCGCGAGAGGGCTGAAAGAAATAATTCCTTTCTTACCATCTGCAGCAGCTTGTTTTAAACCGTTTTCCTCAATGGTACGGTTAAAGATATTGTAGGAATTCTGGTTGATAATAAATGGACAGTGCAGATCTTCTAAGATGGCAGCCGCGCGTTTCATCGTTTCCCCGTCATAGTTGGACAGACCGACATACAATGCTTTTCCGCTGCGCACGATCTGGTCGAGTGCACCCATGGTTTCCTCCAGCGGTGTATCCGGATCCATGCGGTGGTGATAGAAAATATCTACATAGTCCAGACCGAGCCGTTTTAAGCTCTGGTCAAGGCTGGCGATCAGGTACTTGCGGCTGCCCCAGTTTCCATAAGGCCCCGGCCACATGTCAAAACCGGCTTTGGAACTGATGATCAGTTCATCGCGGTAGGAAGAAAGCTCTTCCCGAAGGATCTTCCCGAGATTTTCCTCCGCACTGCCCGGCTGCGGTCCATAGTTGTTTGCCAGATCAAAATGTGTGATCCCGTGGTCAAATGCCGTAAAGCACATCTGTCTCATATTTTCATAAACACCGGTATCTCCGAAATTGTGCCAGAAGCCCAAAGATACTTCCGGCAGCATCAGTCCGCTGTCGCCGCAGCGGTGGTATTTCATGGTTTCGTAACGTGATTCATTTGCGTGATACATAAGAAATCCTCCTTAGTTTGTAAAAAATTTATCATAAATGCCAAATCCAAAGATAAAAAGCACAATCAGCGGCAGAATATAGGTAATGTAGCCGCGCATCCAGTTTTTAATTTTTAATCCTTTTCCGGTATTGGCTTCGGTTGTGTAGTTTTTCCAGCCCCAGCCGTAGCGGCTTGTGCAAAACAGCAGATATACCAGGGAACCGAGAGGCAGGAACAGGTTGCTTACCAGAAAATCTTCCA
>ERZ812616.2207-NODE-2207-length-17473-cov-3.348031_pt1 | contig 17473 bp, 15 predicted proteins | sample MGYA00376249_ERZ812616 | MGnify/ENA primary metagenome ERZ812616 (study PRJEB26924, sample SAMEA4378265) | human gut metagenome | biome: human gut; feature: human-associated habitat; material: faeces | place: China | collected 2013 ... | reverse complement strand
TGCCACGAGGCCCGGCTGCGCAGAAACGGAACCTTGGGCGTACGCAGCATATGGAGCACCAGCGTCTGCGTCCACAGCGATTCCACGAACCACCCGGCCTGAAAGAGGCCCACGAACGCGACCTGCATTCCCGCGTCCAGCGTCTCATACGCCCCCCCGAACACCAGCGGGCAGATGTAGGTATACAGCAGAACGAACGTCGTGATGTCGAATACCGAACTGGCGGGCCCGAACCAGATCATAAACCGGCTGATCGATGAAGCGTCCCATGTCTTCGACTGCTTCAGGAAATCCGCATCGACGTTGTCCCACGGCATGGCCGTGCATGAAATGTCGTAGATGAGGTTCAGCACGAGGATCTGCAGCGGGGCCAGCGGCAGGAACGGCAGAAACGCGCTCGCCGCCAATACCGAGAACATGTTGCCGAAGTTGGAGCTTGCCGTCATCTTGATGTACTTGATGATGTTGGCGTAGATCCTGCGGCCCTCGATCGCGCCCTGCTCCAGCACCATCAAATCCTTTTCCAGCAAAATGATATCAGCACTCTCCTTAGCAATATCGACCGCCGTATCCACCGAAATCCCGATATCCGACTGACGCAAGGCCGACGCATCGTTGATCCCATCCCCCAGGAAACCGACTGTATTCTCACCCTGTTGCAGTAACGTGATAATACGCGTTTTCTGCATCGGAGTCAGTTTCGAATAAACCGTCGTATGTTGCAGCTCCTTCACCAGTTCCTCATCCGTCATCTTCTCGATCTCCGGTCCCTGCAACGTATGCGTAATATCCACACCGACCTGACGGCAGACCGCTTTCACCACAGCTTCGTTATCACCGGATAACACCTTCACCTCTACACCATGCTCATGCAACTGTCGGATCGCTCCGGCAGCCGACGATTTGGGAGGATCGAGGAAAGCCAAATAACCGATCAGCACCATATCCATTTCATCCTTCACCGAAAAATCCAGTTCCTTTTCTATCCAACTCTTCTGGGCAACCGCCAGCACACGCATGCCGTCACGGTTCATCCGCCCGCTTATTGTCAAGGCAATCTGCTTCAGTTCGTCCGTCATCGGGCATACTTCACCGTTATATTCCACATACGAACAGATCTGCATCATCTCCTCGATTGCTCCTTTCGTGATGATCTGCCGTTTACCGTCGTTATCTTCCACGATCACCGACATGCGGCGACGGGTAAAGTCAAACGGAATCTCGTCCACTTTCCTGTATTTATCACCCAGATGTTCGAAATCCAGTTCCTTCGCATGCGAAAGGATCGCCTTATCCATCAGGTTCTTTAGCCCGGTCTGGAAATAACTGTTGAAATAAGCATGTCGCAACACACGCAGATCGTCGTCCCCATGCACATTGAGATATTTCTCCAACACGATCTTATCGCGTGTCAATGTCCCCGTCTTATCCGTACAAAGAATATTCATCGCTCCGAAACTCTGTATCGCATTCAGATTCTTAACGATCGTCTTGCGGCGTGACATGCTGACAGCCCCTTTTGCCAGATTGGAGGTAACGATCATCGGCAACATCTCCGGCGTAAGACCAACGGCTACCGACACAGCAAACAGAAAAGCATCGAACCAGTCCCCTTTGCTCAACCCGTTAATCAGGAACACAAACGGAACCATCACCAGCATAAACCGTATCAGTAACAAACTCACCTTATTGATTCCCCGGTCAAAACTCGTCTGCGCCCGCACCCCTGTCAGGCTTTTGGCAATCGTCCCCAGATAAGTAGAACGCCCGGTAGCAAACACCACGCCTATCGCCGATCCGCTCACCACATTCGACCCCATGAAGCAGATATCATCCAGCTCAACCACACTACCTGTCCGGTGCGTCCTGTTCCCCAGTTCCGCCCTTTTCTCTATGGCATCCGACTCACCCGTCAACGACGACTGGCTGACAAACAAATCCTTAGATTCCACAATACGGATATCGGCAGGCACCATATCACCGGCAGCCAGGTAAACGATATCTCCCGGCACAAGTTCTGCGATATTCACTTCCTGCCCGTCTTTTGCACCCAGGCGGTAGACGGTAGCCGTATTCTTCACCATCCGTTTCAAGGCATCCGAAGCTCTGCCCGATTTCCATTCCTGTACGAAACGGAGCACCGCACTCAGCATCACCATCGCCGTAATAACAATAACGGTCACCCATTCCCTGTCTTCCGGTGCAGCCATCAGCACATCGATCACCAGCGAGACAACCGCCAATGCCATCAATATACCGATAAAAGGATTGATAAAGGTTTTAATAAACATGATCAGCCAACGGTCACGTTTTTCGCGTACGATTTCGTTAGGCCCATGAAAACGTAAACGGTCTGTAACTTCTCCTTCCGTCAGTCCCAGACGCGAAGTGTCGAAATAACTGAATACAGATTTCAGTGGTTGGGTAGCAGCCAGGAACACCCGTTCGCTGTTGAAAGAGATTGCGTTGTTGTTCTTTCTTTTCTTTCTTCTGATCCACATGATAACTCTCTTTTGTGAAGCCCCCTGCTCCCAAAGCAGGAGGTCTCCGGTTTGGTATTCGTTTTATGTCTCTCTTTTTGACAGCACAAAAGTAGAGACACCCGACCAGACAAGCCGTTAGAGAACTATTAGAAGGGTATTAGAGAACCATTAGAATTTTGCAGTTTACTTCTGCTTTCTAAATATTATACCTATATATAATGAACAAACCAACAACGTCATTCCCTCCATTTGATCATTCTTAAATCCAATCAATCATTTCGTAACAACCATTTCCAAGCCGAAACAACATTAATTTGCTTTCCCTCTCGCGTGATTATTTTTTCTTCATCTTTTGTGACAATAAGCAGATTATCACATCCCGTTGCCGTAGAAGCTTCTAAAATACCCTTGATTTCTCTTTCACACGTATTTTCGTCCGCCATATTCCAAGTAACTTGTATGAGTTGTGTCACACTATCACCACGTTGAATCACAAAATCACATTCGCTATCACCCTGATAATAAAAAATCTTATCAGACGGAAGTTTCATCCGGTTCAGTTGCATAAAAATCGTATTCTCCAGATTCTTTCCATTATCATTGCTTTGCGGCATAAGCACAGCACCCCGCAAACCATTGTCTATGCAATAATACTTGTCAAGTGATTTCTGTTCTTTTATCAGAGAACGATCATACTTAGAAATACGGACAAACATAAAAATATCACAGATATAATTCGCCCAAAGATATAAATCATCCTTTCCAACCTTCAAGCCTTGTGATTTGATATCTTTGTAGATGCCATTAATGGAAGTAGGCTTTGTTAGATTAGCCATGATACGTTTTACAAAATAACGCACCACACTTGTATTAGATATCTTATAATGTTCAGCCAAATCTTTCAGCAACATGGTATCAAAATAGCTATGAAGTAATTTCAGTTGCTCAGACTTCGACGAGGTCAGCACTATTTCGGGAAAAGCACTCTCTTGATTATACATCTCAAAAGCATTTCTCAATCTCGCTTTGTCCTGCTCCAAAAAGCAGTTTGTAGTAATCCCCTTAAAACGACAATACTCATTAAATGAAAGTGGATAGGTTTCATATTCCAATGGATACCCTCTCAATGCTGAACTCAATTCTGTAGAAAGCATCGTTGCATTACTACCACATACATAAATGTTCTTGCAATAAGTTTTATAAAGTCGCAGCACAAAATACTCCCAGTCTTTGATAAGCTGAATTTCATCAAAAAACATATACACATCTTTAATAGGAATATCAGGATACATCTCCATATAAGACGCAATCACTTCATCCAACTCCTCCGATACCATGTTCCTTAAACGTTCATCATCAAAACCCAGCCATAAAATTCGTTCTCGTGCTACGCCACCTTTCACCAGGTTATTGATAGCTATTTCCATCAATGTTGATTTGCCACAACGACGTACACCGGGAATTGTGATAATCTTCTTACGATCGATTGGCAATTCCACATCCCGCTCTATCACTTCGAACGGAATTTCACTCTGCTTGATAGCAATCAGTGATTTGATAACCTCTTTTCTCATAACCTTTCCTTTATTTTAGGACAAAAATACGGTTTTATTTCCTAAAATCAAGGAAACAAATAAATATATTCCCTTTATATCCGAAACATTACAATCACCATAAAACTCTCCCGTTTTGCAGTAGGATATTGTTATGTTCCCGAATGGAAAGCCGAAAGCACCCATGCCTGGCACGAATTTTACTTCCGTTTTCTAAATGCTATACCTATATATAACAAACAAACCACCCCCCCAATCACCAACATCCGCTTGGGATAAGAAAACTCCACAATACTACCTTTCTGAAAAGAATCAGAACCGGCAAAACAGTTCTCATCTACAGAACCAAAACTAACAACCGATTCAACAACTTCCTCCCCCTGTTCCTTAATAGCGACATGAGTAACAGACTGTACCCCATCCGACCGACAGCTATCGAACACGACATGCTCTATATCAATCACCTTATTGCGGGAAGCCTGATACAGATTTTTCAACAACAGACTATCATTATGAACGCTATGCACCTCCTCCCTTATCTCCCGGTGTTGCACACTACGCCGCCCGGCACTACAACCGGGCAGCAAAACAACCAACAATCCAACCGAAACAAGCAAACTTCTACCCCACATATCCATTACCTATCCCTTCCTTCATTTATTAATGATCACCTGATAACGATTCTCTCCATTTACCCGAAGCGACAGATGCAGGAATTTCTTCCGCTTATAAAGAATCGCCTGATCAAAAGGCAATTTGCAGAAAAGCAACACATCCAGTAACACTTTCGGATCAGGCACATAACAATCCGCCGCCTCTCCCTTCACATGTTGGCTCGAAGGTACACCACCCACCAACCTGTTCACATCCGGACTCCGATAACCGCTTGTGATCGCGATCGGTTTCCCATAAGCAACCCGCAACGGCTGTAACAACCGTTTCACCAACTCCATCATGACCAATCTCACCTCAAACGGCGGCTCATTCAACAATCCATTCTGCACCGCCACCCTACTATACTTCATTTCCTCCCAGGTAAAATCTCTACTTATCCTCTCTCCCATTTTGTACCGATTTAATTTTATACGAATAATCCACCCCAAACAAAGCCCCGGCAAATGTGCAAGTCTCCCCGAAAGCCACCAGCACACTATTATGAATCTCCCCTTTCGGAGCAATCCAGAAACCGGAGAAGAGAAGAACAATCCCGCTCATCACAAGCAGGATTGCCATCACCAATTGAACAGTCAGCCTCTTTCTCATACATCTCCTTTCTTCTTACATCCCAACTGCCGCCAGCCGACCGCCGACTCTATTCAATCACCGGTCTGTCATCCTCACCCGAATCTCCCTTCTTTTTCTTAGGTTTCGTATCTTCGTCCTCCTCGAACTTCACGATCTCACTCATCCAGCGCAGACTCGTTCCCGGTGAGAAGATCACACGCGCCTTCTTTATCATCGAAGCATTGAACGCCTCCTTCGTTTCGGCCCCTCCCGAACGGATCGAAAGACGGAAACTACCGAACTCGCCTACCTGCACGATACTCCCCGAACGAAGCTCCAGACTCATCGCCCAGTTCAGCGAATCCAGTATCGCCTTCACATCCGCACTCGACATCGCCGAACGACTGGAGATCAACTCACACAACTTCGCCATATCACAGTAACTCGACGACCTCGCCATCGCACAAGTCTTCACCTTGTCCTTATCACCCCCACTAAGAACCTTACGCTGCACCTTTCTGAATTTTAATGTCATAGCTTTTATACGTTTAATGATTAATACGATTGTTTCCGGAGAACAAGACAAAGGTATGAGCAGGTAGATAGACGACGATCAGCGCAAAACATTCGTGTAAAACAGTATATAATAAGACTTTAGAAGCAATCAAAATCTTAAAATACTATTTTCCATGAACCTTCACACTGATAATCCAAGTTCTTATTTAACGTTTATCAGGAGAGTAATGATTATTCTGCAGGATTATTGATACCCTTTCGGGTATTCTTTATATTGGAGCAACAAATAAAATACCCGAAAGGGTATCAAATAAAAAGATATCAGTACAAAGTCAAGTATCTTTTACGGAGATTAACACCTGTATTCGCCGCAAAAAACACGGAAAATACAGGCATTAATCCCCGCAAACTATCATATTACAAGTTCATAATTAGTACTTCTTCCGCCTTCATCCGTTTTACGTAACACACCTTTCGTTATCAAATCCTGTATATCACGCAAAGCCGTATCAGCAGAACATTTTGTAATTTTACCCCATTTAGAGGATGTCAATTTTCCATCAAAACCATCCCAAAGCAAATTTACCATTTTGATTTGTCGTTCATTCATAGGGACTAATCGATACTTATCCCAGAAAGCTGCTTTCTGTAAAACACTACTGATTGATTTTTCTGTATTGATCAATGCCGCTTCCAGACAATCGAGAAACCACTCAAGCCAGCCGGTTATATCTAAACCTCCTTTTTGTGTTTTCTCCAATATCGCATAATAACCTTTACGCTGCTTACGTATCTCTGTAGACATACTATAAAAACAATGTGGCATTTCATCGGCACGAGCCAAAAATAAATCCATGATTGTACGAGCTATACGTCCGTTTCCATCATCGAATGGATGGATAGTTACAAACCATAAATGAGCAATAGCAGCTTTTAAAACCGGATCAATCTTCTGATTATCATTCGCCCACTCCAAAAACAATTTCATTTGGAAAGGTATATTATCCGAATCTGGAGCTTGATAATGAACTTTCTCTTTACCCATCGGTCCTGATATAACCTGCATAGGTTCTACCCCTTGTCTCCAATCTGCAACCGTAATTTTATATATACCACTTCTACCTGTCGGAAACAACGCAGCGTGCCAATTAAAAAGACGTTCATCAGTCAACGGATTCATATAATTTTGAGTGGCATCCATCATTAGCTGTACTACTCCATCGACATAACGATCTGCCTCAGGTAACCCTTCAGTTTCTATGCCCAAATGACGAGCAACAGAAGAACGTACCTGATCGCCATTCAATATTTCCCCTTCTATTTCTGAAGATTTGGTAATATCAGCAGTCAATGTATCAAGCATCGCACTATTCTTCAGATCAAAGCCTAACGCGCTCATTTTGCCAACAAGCTTACCTTGTAGTCCTCGTACTTTCCCTAATTTATAGGATAACTTTGTATCATCCCAAGTAAAATTAGGCCATTCTGTCTGTTGCCAAATATAGATAGCACTCATAATCTCCGTATATTTTGCGGTAAATATATAAAAAAAGCACAATCAATACAAAATCAAACAAAGAAAATCTCAATAATTACCTATCCCCCGCAAAACTCTACAATCGTCATCTTCCCTACCAACACCAACGCCTCTTCATAGGCAATCTCATCTTTGCCAAGATGTCCGGCTAGCGTACCGATCTTGCCGCAAATCTGGAAGCAGATCAGGACGGACATTGCGATGTGATTTACAGAGGTTTGTGCGGTACGTTCGACAATTTCGGTTAAGTGGAGCATTCGGATAAACAAAACAGGGTAACGGAGGGGACAACGGAGGCAGGACATGACGGTTCTTTGTATTATAAAATCGACGTATGACTGGCGGTCGTGGATGATTACTTCCCGGATAAATTTCTGATGTTTCTTGGGTAAAGTGGACCAGACGGTGAAGGCTATTTTGTAGATCTTTTCATGGAAATGGTTACGACCTTCTTTCGACATTTTGTCGAGGCTTCGGTTAAAGGCCTTTGCTTCGGGCACTTTTCCATTGGGGAATAATGCTTCTAATTTGTTTTGCTTCTTCATGGGTATTTCTGATAGGCGTTGAATGAATAATCTATTGAGGGAAATCAAATACAGACTTAGGGCATGACAGGAGTCTCCTGCTTGATCGCTTCCATTAATATTTTCTGAAAGACATTGACAAATTGGCGCGACTGCTCTTGCGTGATATTCATCTTTTCCGCTAATTCGTTTACTAATTCTGCTTTGTTCATAATCAGTTGTTTAAAATGTTATCATTATCGTTTTTAACCTTACTTTCTTTGTGAGGGCATAAAAAAGCCCTCAATATCTCTCTGTTTGAGATATTGAGGGTTTAAAGATAAATAGTCTTCTACAGTATGTTACAGTTTACCTATTTCTTCGGCAGTCAAACCGGTTACCTGTGAAATAAACTGAATATCCGCACCTAACTGTTTCATGTTGGTTGCGATCTCTCTTTGTTTAAGAAGTTCACCTTCCATACGTCCTTCCAATTTGGCTCCGTCCAACGCATCATTTTGTATCATGATATCGCTGAGGTGTTCGTCATAGGCGCGGCGTTCCTCGTCGCTCATATTGTGATAGAGTAACTTTTCACGAGCCTCCTTCAAACCGGGAGCAGTGGTATCGGCACGGATGGTTCCGTCTTTCAAATATTCTATCCATTCCTCCAACGGAGTGACGGCCACCTGGTTGAACTCGTTCACACGAATCAGAAAGTACTCCGGAAAAATTTCCGCCGGCAGCTTATGCACCAGGACATCTTTTTCCTTTACACTCACTTCCAGACGATCGCCGGTATGTACGCCGGTGAAGATATTCTGCCCATGATACAGATAATCGTTTCCCTTGCCGATATCGAAGTAAAGAATATTTACGGAGTAGATTTTCTTCACCTCGTAATAACTATCACCCAAAGAGATATGCTCGGTAATGGCTTTCGCCACACCATAGAGGATACGTTCCAGGAAAGTCAGTTCACGAGTGTTCTGCACCTCCACAATGATGATCTCTCCTTTGCTGTTTTTAGCCTTGATGTCTACCCGGTTGAATTTGTCGTCAAGGGTTTGCTGGTTGCCTTCGCTTTCCAGCAGTTCGATGATCTCCACCTTTTCATCCAGCAGCACGGTCAGTAAACCTTCCAGCACTCCGAAATTGGCTTTTTGCCGCAGAAGCCTCTTTATGGCCCAGTCGAAACGGATGTAATTATCTTTCATAAGGCAATACGATTAATCGTTCACATGCAAATGTAATCAATTCCAATCAATATCATTTACAGCTTACCTTACTATTTTTCTTCAAACCCTCAATATGTCAAAGATCGCTTTTATCTGTTCTTATATATTCACCTGACACGGTTCTCTCACCGCTGCCTTTTCACTCTTCCGTTCAATACCTTACCCGTTGGAGTAAAGCACCGGAGCGTGGTTTGGTAAATGTGCTTGATCACTCTTTACCGATGGACCAGTCTCTGTGTTCTTTGTCATAAGGGTATTCTAACGCCCTCCAAACCTTGGAATACAGACCATCATCATTTATTAAGTTAAGCTGGGCGCACTTAGATATCACGTACACAACGAACATAACTAGTGAGGTTCGTTTTGTAGTAATTAAAAGCGCCGTTACTGAACTCCACCCTGCAGCGATGATCAATGACGCCGCTACCAACCGAACTACTCCAGTACCAATCGCTGATGAACTTATCGCCAAGTGCCGTCGATGCTGCTTCTTCATCCGCAGCATTACTATTACTTCCTTTACACTTACTCCATATCGCATACAACTCTATCATAGTAGGTAAGCGCCAACCTAATGGACACTGACTTATGGCATTTGCATAAGTAAAAGCTCCTACTCGTTGTGATTTTTCTACTTCTATCGAATAAGCTTTAGTTAAACTACAGTTAGACGAAACACCATTCCTATCAGAACCTGTTGTTCCAAAAGAAATCCCTCCATCATAATTAAATGGTGGAAAATAAATTAAACTTTTCCCTGTCTCTCTATAATCTTCTACGATAGCTACATCAATCGTAACCATTTTGTCTGTCGCCTGTTTAGCTATTACCGTCACAGTTCTTGTTGGACTGGCACCTGTTACCGATACAGTAAAAGTACCTGTACGATCGGCACCTGTATTGGCTGCTCCTGTAAAGATTAACTCAGCATTACCTCTGCCATTGGTCGGACTCACGGTTATACCATTATGGGTTTCCGGAGATATAGTCCAAGGCAAACCGGGAGTAGCCGTTACCGAACCGGTTGTCCTCCCTCCTGTTGCTGCTATTGTCGCTGCTCCATTGGTAATGCTAAAAACGGATGCTTCTTGTTCGACCGCCACATTTGCAGTCATTTCTCCAGCTGTTACCGATATGTTACCTTTATTGTTTGTACCGTTTAAATTCAGATTGCTTGTTCTATATTCAAGTCTCTGTTCAACACCGGTCGCAGTTTCCGATTTGGGTGTTATCAGAGTTAACCACTCAGGATGGGTAATAGACAAAGGTAATCCTTTAGTTGCCTGATACGTTAGTGTACCACTGTCATCGGCTGTTGCTTCCAATGTTGTTTTGTCACCGGAAGCTGTTAGCGATGAAGCTTTCTGCTTTATCGTTATCACACCTGTCGGACCTTCGGTTTCATCACCTGCCCGAACTGTGATCGCACCGCTCCGTTGGGAGGCTGTCGGATTCACCATTACATCAAATGAAACACTCTGGGCACTTCCTGTTGTGGGATTGCCTGATGTTGCCCCCGAAAAAGAGATCCAATCACCATTCGTCACATTGGCCACCCAAACTAAGCCGGGGGTAGCGATAAAGGATGATGATTGAGCATTGGCAGCTTCCGGCTCTACCTCTACTTCTGACCCTTGTATCGTAGAAGCTGCCTGTTTAACCGATATATTCTTTTGAAGATTGTGATAATCCACACTTCCGACCGATTCACCACCTTCCACCGTTATAGTTACGGGACGTTCCTTTGCATACGGGTTACTGGACGTAGCTCTCACTATCAAATTCTGTTTTTCACCGGTGGCTACATCACCGCTGGTTGCCGGATTAGTATCTGCCCAACCCAACCAACTACCATCCGACAGGACAGCACGCCACAGCAACCCTTTCGTTGCCGTAAAAGTAGAACTGCCCTCCGAACCGGAAGCCGCACCAAGAGAAATTGTACTGCCTGCCTCCAAAGTGGAACCATCCTGCACGATCTCTATCGTTTGTTCTTCACCCGTTATTGTAAGCGGAAAAGAAAAAGACCGGGTTTCTGCTTTGGGATTGGCTGTTTCCGCTTTAAACAGTAGTTGAGCAGGACCTTGATAGGTGATACTTCCACCTGTGGGTACTGACATATCTTTGCTTTTTATCAGCGCCGACAGCCAATCCGGCAATCGGATTACCCATTCTTGTCCCGGACGGGCTGTGATCTGTAACTCTTTTTCGCCACCTATCCCCGCAGGCATATTCCCTGGAGTGATCTCGACCGGAGGAATCGTACCCACCGTGATACGTTCGTCGGTAATATCTATACCGGCCAATGTGACATTCATCGTATAATGGGAGTTACGTTCGATATCGTAATTATTCATACCGCTGCCCGGATAAAAACGAAAACTGACATTCTCATAAGTCACTCCGGACTGTACTGCGGCACCGGTCAGTTCTATATAAGTGGCATTTGTCACTCCTTTGCCCGTTTTCTTCTTCTCCGATTCCACAGCGTTCTCGCCGCTTACCGTACCGGCCATATTTTCAGGCAGGTACCAATACATCGTAGCACCGTCTCTATTGGCGGTTCCGCTATATGTTTTATAAGTCACATCGGTCATCAACTGATTTGACGGGGCTTCAATCTGGTATCTGTCCGGAACGGAGTTTAACGTCACCGACGTCGGAGTAAACGAGAAGTCTGTCCCTCCGGTCAGATAGGCAAACGATATCTTTGCCACCAACCGCGTCAAATCCACATGGATACTCTCTACTCCCCCTTCATTGATTACACCGTTCCACATACCTGTCATTCCGCATAATTGGTTTTCCGGCAGGCCTACATCAGTGGAAGAATACGTCAAGACATGTTCCTTCAAAGCCGCTTCGGTATCGATCTTTCCCAGATTATTGGCATTGGCAACAAACCAGACATGATGCTTCTTTCCACCGCTGTCTTTCAGACGGACATCTACTTTACCACCGGTTACTACAGAAAAATATTGGTTGAAGATCCAATGGCCATCCGCATCATACTGGCCGATCCACAGGTGAGCGATCCGGCTATCCTCCCCTTCGGGCAACTGGTCGGCCGCTTTTGTCTTAACCGTATCTTTCGGACTTGCCGGAATGGAATCCGTTTCGATCGTACCGTCGGCTGTAAACGCGATGCTACGTGTCTGAGAATCCCGGTTCGCCAGCACATTCAGGTGAAATGTCGCCTGAACTTCTTTGCCTCCTTGAGGCAACTGCGGTTCATCCACCACTTCCGTCTGCGTGCAACCTGATAAAAAATAAAAGACAGCCCAGACAAACAGGCTAAACCGAAGTCCGTTCTTTATTTCACTCATCCGTTTCATTGTCGTATTGTTTCTTACATTATTCTCCGTTTCCGACTTCTCCGTTTTCGCTCCAGACGATATGCTTCCAACTTGCCACAGTCATCACAATACCAATCCCCTGATGAATATCCGGCAAATTAAAATCCTGCACCACTACCCTATGTGTACTAGCCTTTTCAAGTGTTTAGCTCTTTAAGTAAAAATTTTCCGGGTTTGAACTTGACACTCGTACGTGCCGGTATTGCACAGGAAATCCCCGTACGAGGATTACGACCGGAACGTTCTTTTTGTACCCAAGGGGCAAACGTTCCGAAACCTTGAAGCATGACAGGGCTATCTTTTTTCATTGCTTCTGTCAATACATCCTGAAAGGTATTGAGAAATTGCCGCGATTGTCCCTGCGTAATATGCATTTTTGCGGCCAACTCATTTACTAATTCAGCTTTGTTCATGTTAATTTATTTAATTCGTTTACACTATATCTAATTAAAAGTTTCATTTCTTCGTTCGTACACAACGGACAGCTCCTTCCTTGTTCGTATAATTATGGTCCATCATAAGATCACTATGTCTTACTCTACAACGATGCCCTTTATCATGCTGAAATATAGAACTGCTCCATACCCACACACTATCATGCAAAGCTATAACACCATCACCTTTATCTATTCTAGCTTTATTAACACATATCTCATATAATTCCAACTCAGTTGGCAAACGCCAATCGTCATAGCCATCTTCAACCAAATTATCACAATATTGTTTTTGAACCGTATAATTAGTAGTTACAAATTTGTCATCTTTATCTTTAATGTATTCTTTTTGCCCTTTTTGTACTTGTACCACATAAGATCCTGTCATTGTAGGATCATCATTAAGTACCAAATTCGTTATACCAAAAGAAGAAGACTTATCTGTACCATCTGCATCAAATGGAGGATGAGTATCCCAACTATAACCTCGTCCCGGAGGATGAGACATCAATCTATTGTAATACCTTTTTAAAGCTTCCTCATTAATAATAACATTCGTTGCTGCTAAAGCAGGCTGATTTATGGTAATTGTAGTTGAATGATCTCCCCCTGTTACAGCTATGTCAAACGTAGCCGATCGATCACTTCCTTCATTGGCAGGTGCACTGAATGTAACAGTCTGCCCTTCCCCTGTTGCTGTTCCACTCGCAGTACTTGTTGTTATTACAGCATTGTCGTCTCCACCGCTCCGCATCACCGTCCAAGGCAATCCCAAAGTTCCTGTCACAGTCACAGTTCCCGTACTTTCTTTATACGGCAAATTTATTTCAGTAGGTTCGACCGTGAATGACGAAGCATTCTGGGTAACCGCAGTTTCTTTTTCAATATTTCCTGCTGTTACTAAAATATCTCCATTACGTGCTTCTTTGTTTTTGTTTACGCTATTTGTTTTGTACTCGATAGCCTGCCGGCTTCCTGTTGTCGTACCCGTAGTCCCATTGGTAAATTCGAGCCAATCGGGACAAACGATATTATAACTCAAGCCTTTGGTTCCTGTAAATCCTAATGTGGCTGTAGTTCCGACCGTCGGTTCCAATGGAGTCGAGTTATTTTCTACTGTTAACGACGATGCCTCCTGCTGCACAGGTATCGTACCTATCGGTCCCTCGCTTTCGTCTCCTATACGTACTGCTATTGCTCCACTGCGCACACTGGAGTTCGGATTTACAGGAACATTAAACGTTACATTTTGAGATTCAGCCGTCGTCGTGCCTGTCGTTTGACCGGTCAAGCCTATCCACTTATTATCTTCCGATACTGCTACTTGCCATGATAGACCGGAGGTCGCAGTAAATGAAGAAGTTGCGTCATTTGTCCCTTCGGCTGTCACTACAACCGGATTGGACGGACAAGTTACCGTAGAAGCGACCTGCGAAACCGATATATTCTTTTGAAGATTGTGATAATCCACACTTCCGATCGATTCCCCTCCTTCCACCGTTATATTTACCGAGCGTCCCTTTGCATACGGATTACTGGCCGTAGCTTTTACGATCAAATTCTGGCTTTCACCTGTGGCCGCATCACCGCCGGTTCCCGGATTGGTTGATGCCCAGGTCAACCAACCTCCATCCGACAGGACAGCACGCCACGGCAAACCTTTCGTTGCCGTAAAAGTAGAACTGCCCTCCGACCCGGAAACGGCGCCAAGAGATATCGAACCGCCAGCCTCCAAAGTGGAACCATCCTGCACGATCTCTATCGTTTGTTCTTCACTCGTTATAGTAAGAGGAAAAGAAAAAGTACGGGTTTCCGCTTTGGGATTGGCTGTTTCCGCCTTAAACAGTAGTTGGGCAGGACCTTGATAGGTGATGCTTCCGCTTGTGGGTACGGAAAGATCTTTGCCTTTTATCAGTGCCGACAGCCAATCCGGCAATCGAATTGCCCATGACTGTCCCGGACGAGCCGTGATCTGTAACTCTTTTTCACCACCTACCCCTGCAGGCATATTCCCCGGAGTGATCTCGACCGGAGGAATCGTACCCACCGTGATACGTTCGTCGGTAATATCTATACCGGCCAATGTGACATTCATCGTATAATGGGAGTTACGTTCGATATCGTAATTATTCATACCGCTGCCCGGATAAAAACGAAAACTGACATTCTCATAAGTCACACCGGACTGCACTGCCCGACCGGTCAGTTCTATATAAGTGGCATTTGTCACTTCTTTGCCCGTTTTCTTCTTTTCCGATTCCACAGCATTTTCACCGCTTACCGTACCAGCCATATTCTCTGGCAGGTACCAATACATTGTAGCACCGTCCTTACTGGCCGTTCCGTTATATGTTTTATAAATCATATCGGCTGTCAACTGGTTTACCGGAGCTTTAACCTGATATCTGTCCGGTACGGAGTTTAACGTCACCGACGTTGGAGCAAATGAGAAGTCTGTTCCTCCGATCAGATAGGCAAATGATATTTTTGCCGCCAACCGCGTCAAATCCACATGGATATTTTCTACACCTCCCACATCGATAGGACCACTCCATGAACCCACCATCTCGCACAATCGGTTTGAAGGCAGACCGTCTCCTTCTGATGAATACGTCAACACATGTTTCTGCAAAGCCGCTTCGGTTTCGATCTTTTTCAGGTCACTGGTATTCGCTACAAACCAGATATGATGTTCCTTGCCTCCACTATCTTTCAAACGGACATCCACCTCGTTACCGGTTATTACAGAAAAATACTGGTTGAAGATACAATTGCCATCCGCATCATACTGACCGATCCATAGATGAGCGATCCGGCTATCCTCCCCTTCGGGCAACTGGTCGGCCGCCTTGGTCTTAACTGTATCTTTCGGATTTACCGGAATGGAGTCCGTTTCAATCGTACCATCGGCTGTAAACGCGATGCTCCGTGTCTGAGAGTCCCGGTTCGCCAGCACATTCAGGTGAAACGTCGCCTGAACTTCTTTACCTCCTTTAGGCAACTGCGGTTCATCCACCACTTCCGTCTGCGTGCAACCTGATAAAAAATAAAAGACAGCCCAGACAAACAGGCTAAACCGAAGTCCGTTCTTTATTTCACTCATCCGTTTCATTGTCGTATTGTTTCTTACATTATTCTCCGTTTCCGACTTCTCCGTTTCCGCTCCAGATGATATTCTTCCAACTTGCCACAGTCATCACGACACCAATCCCCTGATGGATATCGGGGTCAGGATAAGGTTTATCGGGACCTCCCACATTTCCGTCGGAAAAAGGAACGGCGTTCCATGCCAATACCCTCAGATTCAAACGGCTTTCGTCGTTTCTTACTTCCAGGGTAAATACATACCGTTTGCCCGCATCGAAAGTGATCCGTTTGTCAACGGTCGCTTTCAAAGTGGCTGTCTCGTTATCCCTCTGTACGCTGATCTCCACCTCGAAAGGCAGGTCGTTTTTAGGAAGGATAACTCCTTTCGCCTTGTTCAGTTTCATATTCTTTGGATCGGAACCTTCTTCCACAGGAACAAACTCGTCGCTACCGAATAACACCTCCGTCTCCGCACCACTTTCACCGCCGGTCGGGGATATTCCCGTATCGGCTCCGGCAATCAGAGCGGCACCGGAAGAAGAGATATTGCTCAATACCAACTTCGTTCCGAATAGTTGTTCAAACGAGAGTGCGTTACCCGGCGAAGGGGCGACATTGAACACCAGAAGCGCACATTGCCTGCGGAAGGTTTCCAGCTCCACCACACGCGAAGTACGCGAGATCGTAACCTCACGGGCAAAAGAGGTCATTATGTCTTCCTTATGAGGAAGAGCGGTCATTGTATAATGATTATCGGCATCTTTCACCGGCTTTCGGGCTGGGGAAACGGCATAAAAATCATAGACACCTCCCCTTACGATCAGTTCTCCGGCATTTCCGGGAAGCTCCGTTCCGGTATCATCCACCACACAGGGAGATAAAGAACCGTCCGTTTCCACCACATAGCTCACTTCAAACGAAGGGGCAGCTGTCGCAAAAGAAACAGGAGCGGTAGACGTACCCGCCTCTCCCCTCAGATAGCCGCAGATACGCACGGTCGCACCTGCGGGTAAGAAGGCCGGTTCCGGGACTGGCGTTACCGTTTCATCTGCACGGGTCAGGACGACCGGGATACCCAGGTCGGGCTTCCCGAAACTGATTGCCACCAGCTGCGCCGTTTCCGGCATATCCTCCACCGGACCGGCTGTGCAACCGATCAGCAATCCACAAAACAGTAACCCTATCAGATAGATCAAATATCGTTTCATGTTATAATGTTTTATGTGTGTTCCATTATTCTACCGGTATATCATATTCACCGCCATCATTCCAGCCTGCCACCTGTATATCCGTCAGTTCGATACCCTGCGCCTGCATACGGATATTGTAGATATAATTATATCCCTTTTCCCATTTGGCAGTAAACGTGCCGGGATCCGTTCCGCTACTCTCAGACGGCTTCATCGTAAAGATACGCCCGTCATCCAGCGTCAGTTCCAATGTGACACCGGCACCCGTCACCGGAACAACCAACCCGAATGCCTGGACAGGTGTTTTTGGGGTTTCTTCCGCTCCTGCCACACTCCCGATACTACGCATATC
>ERZ812616.2194-NODE-2194-length-17541-cov-3.384593_pt1 | contig 17541 bp, 19 predicted proteins | sample MGYA00376249_ERZ812616 | MGnify/ENA primary metagenome ERZ812616 (study PRJEB26924, sample SAMEA4378265) | human gut metagenome | biome: human gut; feature: human-associated habitat; material: faeces | place: China | collected 2013 ... | reverse complement strand
CAAGCGGATTCGATCGGCAAAGTCCGGATCGCTTTCGGCATCCGCGCCACCCGTCGTAATCGTCGTGTTCTGCGCACCGGACACAAAAGTCATCGGCGTCACGATCGTGCTGATCTGCCCTGCGAGGTAGTCATTGCCGACAGGCCCGGCGACCGTACAAGATGCCGACACCTCGCCTTTTGTCTGGCCGATCGGGATCAGCAAATCCTCATCGGTTTCAAAAGTCACAACACCATTTGTGACCTGCGTCCCTGCCGGAATTGTGTAGACGGATCCGAGGGCCTGAGAAAGCGTGAACTCAAGCGTCGTCACTGCCTTACTTTCGGCCATACGCTCAACAGCCAAAAGTTGGCCAAGAGCATCCAGATAATTGCCTTGCGCGTAGCTCAAGAGGTTCTGCTGTGCCGCAAGATTGATAGCCGTGCGCTGCTGAATAATGACGTCAGCGATTGATAGTAAAAAAAGACGGCGAGGATCGCCCGCCGCTAAAGTGTCACCGCTGGCCTGTTCAAAGCCTGTGATGATCTGAGATCGGATCGTCTCAGCATCCGTCTCAAGGAAGTTGACCGGTGCCAACCCCCAACGCGGAATTGTCTCTGCCATAAGGCTATTCTCCAATCGAAACCGTCACTACCGGCTTCAAAATGCCATCTAAAGAGTCTGTTTGCGAACTTTTAAACGCGACAGACTTCACCTTTGCTCGAGGCTCATACGTTTCGATGGCGTCGATGATTTCCGACTTCATTTGCATCTGAGCAACCGCTGTCGGAGCATCCAGGTACTGCCAGGACAGCCCAAAATCACGATCCAAAGGTACCGACCCTTTTCGAGTCGCCAAGATCGTCCGGACGTTCTGGAGGATTTCGACCACTTCGGTCTCCGGAGCAAAGTTCACATCCGAGTCCAAGCTGACAACAAAGTTCATGCAGCCTCCCGCAGGTTGATCGTCACATCTGCCGACACACAAATCCCTAAGCCGCTGTGATGCTTTCTGCTCTCCGACATCGATTCGATAATGAACTTTCCCATGTAATCGGGACCAATCAGAAGCCGCTGCGGCTCATGTAGCTCCATCATCTCCCGCAGAGCGACCAACGCCGCCAAAGGCGTAACACCGAGTGCCGAATTCAGCTGAATCGAAAAACTGACCTGCAAGAGTTCCGGCCCGATGTACTCGAGCTTTGGCTTTTGACCGATCACTTCATGCGTGGCCCATCGGTCTGAACGTTCGACCTGAAGGTCCTTGAACGTCATCACCACCGATGAGCTACACACAAAAGGAATCATTCCCAGTAATCCCAATGCGCTTGCCATTCCCATTTCCTTTAGTGAGGTCCAGACGTCTCGCCATGCGGGGCAGTGTGGGTATGGCCGTTAAGGCTGATGCCGCTTGCCACCACGTCTTCGGTTGCCGTCAGCGTACCGTTGAGCTGGATGTTGCAGTTGGCCACAACACCACCGCCGCCGGTCACCGTAAAGCCGCCCTGGCCGGTGATCAGCCCCTGGACCTTGATGTTTCCTGTGAAAAATGTGTCCGGCGCGTCAATCGTCACTGACTTTGACGCATGGATAGTTGCCGTCGTGCAGTTGACCGTAACCGAGTCCGGCACCGTAATTGATCCTGTCTGTTGATCAAAAACGATCTCAGTGCCGGCAATAGTCACCGTCAGCGTGTGCGCTGCACGGTCGTAGCAGATCCGAGTGCCATCTTTGAAGATCACCGTGCGGCGATCGGCCGTTGTCTCTGGTGGCTCAACATCACCGGCGTAAAAAGAGCCGATGATCACACCATCCTCAAAACCGTCGCTACGAAAAAGACACAGCACATCCTCTCCGATGTCCGGCATCTGGTAATCCCGATTTCCCAGCGAGTTACGCTGCATGATCGGAAGATCGTAGGTGACCATCGAGTTTTCGTCATCGAAGATGACTCGAGCCGTGCATTTGACCGGATTGATTGAGCTGACTTCGCCAATCTTGAAATTGTCAAACTGCATCAATATTCCCTGTTGACACGCCGTAGTTGCAGGCTTGTCGTGTAGCCTCCGCCGCCAACGTCGTGCGAAGACGATTCGATGATGAAATTGCCATCAAAGCTGCCAAAACCCTCGCAGGCGATTACGCATCCGGCTAAAAGCGACGGATCGCCGATTACTGTCAGGCTCCCTGTGACGCGACGCAGGTTGACCTTGCGAAGGGTCGCCTTGGCAAGACGTTCAGCTTCGGCCTTTGAAGTAACGCGCTTGCGCACGCGGTACTCTTGACCGGAGGCATCCACGGTCGGATCCGTATAGCTGCAGTAGTTGACCGCAGGGTTCTTCTGAGCCCGATAGTCAGGCGTTCGAAGCTTTTCAAGCTCTTCGTCAACCGTCCCCGGCTTCTCAGGTGTCTTGGAAAAGTCATAGCCGCCTGCAGAATCCTTCGACTTCTTTTTCATGTCACGCCAGGCCACCACGCACGTCTTGTAGGTCTCTGACTGCTGTGAGCTGAAAGACCATGAAAGCACGTCCGAAACGCCCAGCGTGATCGTCTTGATTGGCTCCTTCGTTTCGTAAGACCGTTGATCGAAGATCACGATCTTCTGGTCCGTGACCTTGATCGAAAATCCTTCGTCTTCGCAAAGACGTTGCAGAAAAGCGAGATTGCTCTCTTCTTTTTGGTCTCGACGGTCATACTGAGGATCCTCTTCGACATCAAAAAAGAGCTGCAAACCGTTTCCTGAGGCGATCTCTTCGGCAATACCGCGAAGCGTTCTGGATTCCCAAGCCTTGGTGATCGCCTTGCGTCGAATTGGCTGACTCAAAGGCGTCGATACGGCCTGCATTTCAAAAGTGCGTGGCGCACCCGAAACGCTCATGCTGTCCACATAAAAACGGCCGCAATGCAGTTCGTCCGAGCCCGTTGATAGGTAGGCATCAATCACCTCTCCGTTGTCCGGCCTCCATGCCGCCGCCCACTTCCCCGTTTCATCTTTCAGAGTCAGTCGAAGCTCATCGGCTTCGCCCGTCTCTTTGTCTGAAAAGGTGAAGGACAACAAATCGGGCAGAACGCTTTGTGAAACATCCTGCCCGGCAGCCGTGAAGAGCAGCCGCAATTTCGTCTGAAGCGGATTAGACATTGCTGTTCCTCTTCCAAGGCGGCAAGTTCTTTTCAAAATCGCTCGATGTCGTCACAATGTCCGGAACGTTCAGCACTACCCCATCAGAAAAGAAAACCACCTTGCGGTGGTCCAAATTGGCAGCGATCAAACGGTCCATGAAAAGCTCGGAACCATAGACAGTCTTGGAAATGATGTCCCAAGTATCTCGAGATTTTGTTGTGTACGTTCCCACACTTCACCTCACGCAAAAGAAAGCCGCTTCTGCTCGGTCATGAAGCGCTGCATATTGGCCCTGAATTCCTCATATCCGGATCTCAAACCCGTCTGCACCGCTCCGGCCACATCGACGCCGCCACCCTGCACATTGATGACCGGCGAGAAGTTGATCACAGTTCCACCCGCGCCTTCGCCGCCAGTGGCAGGCATCGGCTGAAGCATCGTCGAGAGCTGAGACAGCGGGATGACCGCTTCAGCCTCACCCGCCTCGGCAATGGTCGCCAAAGTGGGTTTCGTGGCGATGCCGCCTTCAGCCAGCTGCGGAATCTTCGGCAAGTTCACGCCGAACTTTTCGCCGCCCATCCCCGGCACCCAGCTGGGGACTTCGAAGGCCATTCCGTTGACCGAATCGATCATGCGGTTGATGATCTCAATCACGGCATTGACCGGACCTTTCATGATGGATGCCAGCGAATCGAATGTGTTCGAAAAGAAGCCTTGGATGGATGTCATCGCACTGCCCCAAGCGTCCGAAATAGCCTGCGCGACGCTAATCGCCATTGCTTTGATTTCGTCCCAGTTTTTGTATACGGCCACTCCGGCTGCGACCAATGCACCAAGGAACATCAAGATCGGATTCACCATCAGGAACTTCATGGCGGCCCCTAAAGCCTTGACAGCAATCGACAAGCCGCCCATCACCGCAGCGGCCGCTTTTGATGCTACTGCCGCGGCAATTGCACTGACTCGATACTTAATAAATGCCAATTGAGCCATCGCCACCCATTTTGAAACTGTCGTATAAATCTGAAACGCTCCTAGTAGGAGTCGGAAGCCCACAAAAACCTTAGTGGCAATAGCAACTGCCGAAGCAATCGTGTCAAAGTTATCAAGGATGTACTTCGCTACGGCCGTAACTGTCGTAATCGTTGTATTTGCCCACTGTGTCAAAGCGGGAATAGCATCGACGAAAGCTTGACCAAGAGCCTGAACTTGCGGCGAAATCGATGCAATGCTCGCGGAAATGCTCGGCATCTGATCGCGAAGAGCCGTGGCCGCTTCCTGCGAAGCAGGCAAAAGCATGTCCGTAAACTGCCTTGCCACTACAGTGACTTGTGTTCCGAGCGTAGCCTGCATCGCGTTTGCCACGTTCTTCATGGTGCCGGACATCTTCGGCAGTTCACCCTCAATTGCCAGGAAGCCATCGAGCGCCTTAGCCTCGAGGTCTTCGAACTGCGTACCAAAAAGCGCCACACCGACGGCGTTTCGCTTAACAGGGTCGTTAAGTTCCTTGAGACGCTTGACCACTTCGACAAAAGCGGCCTGAGCACGCTCACCGCCCGCGGCAAACATTTGCGTCGCGGTATCGCCGCTCAACCCGATCTCTGCAAAAGCCTCCATACTCGACTTCGAGCCGTCCTTAGCGCGGACGTTGAACTCTTTGATAGCGTCACCGACCTTGTCGATCGAGAAAGCGCCGTCTTCAGCACCCTTCACCAAGTGCGCAGCGAACTGCTCAGCAGAAAAGCCGAGAGCCTTGTATTGCACCGCATACTCATTGAAGGTATCGAGCAAGTCGCCATTCTTGTTTGCGCCGTTCTGGGCCGCGAAGGCGATCAAATCGAAAGCCTTCTGGCCATCGATGCCGAAGTTTTTCACCAGCGCCGAGGAGGCGCGGGCAGTTTCGGAGACATCCATGTCGAACGTCTTGCCGAGCAGCATCGCGCTCTTCGTGACGTCTTCAAGCTCTTTCCCATTGAATCCACCAGTCTGCCGCATCGTCGCCATAGCGCGAGCAACTTCGTCATATGATTCGCCCATGCCGGACTTGTAAATCGCCCGAGCGGACTTCTCCATCTGCGCCATTTGCTCGGCTGTGGCACCTGTCGAAGCTTGAATCTGCGCCATCGAGGCTTGGAAATCAGCTCCGTTTTTGAGCAATGCCCCGCCAGCCGCTACGCCGAGACCAGTACCGGTTTTTGCGACTTCCGTAGCCATGCTTCTGACTTTGTAGGCGACATCTGCTACTTGTTGCTGCTTCTCCTGTTTACTCGAAAGCTTGTCAATGCGCTCCTGTAGTTTTTGCTGTTCCTCTTGCGCCTTAACGGTAGCCCGGGTGGCAGTCTCGAGTTCTCTTTGACGCTTGACCAAACCAGACAGGGATGTCTGCGATGTCCCATACTCCTTGTCCAGAGCATCCATCGCATCGCGATTCCTTTCAAGACTGATCTTCGACTTATCCAGTGCATTTTTGGCATTCTGGAAGGCCTGAGTCATCTCCTTTGTCGGATTCTCCGTCTTACTGATCGCTTTGCCAAGCTGTGCAACACGCTCTTTTGCAAGCGTGTAAGCCTTAGCACTTTCGGCTACCGCCTTTCTTGCCTTAACAACTTCAGAAATGTCCGAGAATTGAGCATTCACACGCTCCGCGTACTCTTGAAGCTCTTCCATCGTCAGACCGGCTTCCCTGAAGGACTTCGAGAAATTCCCGCTCTTTTTTGCCGCCAAACTAAAGGCAATTTCGTACTGCTTTGATGCCATTGGATCACCATAAAAAAAGCGCGGAGAACCCGCGCTCTATCAGGAGTCAATTCAAAATTGCTACCTAGATCTATGCTTGTAGTCAAGCAAAATTGGCAATAACGCCCCGACCAGTCCGCAGGACACCCAAAGAATCCAGTTATCGGCAAAGAATTCGATTGCTGCGCCGATAAAAGCAAGCACCATAAACAAATACGTCATCTCAATTCCTCATTTCACAGGGAAATTTTACGAGATTGGCTTACTTTTTTGTTCTTCAGTCACGGCCTCAATCCACCCACACAGGTCGTCCAAAGGTGCCTCTTCCCACGAAAGAGGACTACTAAAAGAGGCCTGTCCAAGGCGGATAAAAACGCGTTTCAGCCAGATGTCCGGATCTCGATGTTCCGGGAACCCTAGCCGAGCAAAAAATTGCTTACCTCCTGCGCCACCTTGCAGTAGTCTTTGGCTGGCAATCCCTCGACAAACTCCGCCGGTTGCTTGCAGGCTTTTGCTGCCAAGTAGGCGCAGAAGTCAATATCGACAGCTGTCACTGCAGAAAAATTCCCCTGGCGAACCCATTCTTTTTTTGCCGCCGACACATCACGCCCGGTCAGGGCATCCAAGTCCATTTCGACAGCTGTGAACTCTACGCCGTCAAAGCTATAAGGTTTCGAAAGTTCGATTTTCATGATTAATCCTGTAACGCCGGGAAGCCCTTCAGCTCCCCGGCAAAAGCATTAAGCCAAACCAAGGTCCTTGCGCACGCTCTCAAGTGCATCTTCATCACCAAAGCGGGCGATATAGTTGAACTTGTCAATCTCGACAAGTGTCTTGCCGCCGACGTCAAGCTTGATGTACGTGCATTCCATTTCGACTTCCGTCCCGGTGGTTGCGCCAACTTCGAAGTTGCCGAGGTTGACGTTCTTCGGAACGCCGCGAATAGAGAGCTTCACAGCTTGCGTCACAAACTTTCCGGAGGAAGCGTCGTAGACCTGCTGCGAGCCTCGGAAATCCAGAGGATGAGCCATCTGGACTGCAAGCGACGTGACGTCCGCCGTGATCGTTCGGAAAGCCACCGTCGTCGTGATAGAGCTGTAATGCCCCAAGACCGGAGTTTCCACTTCGCCGGCAATGCCGGCACCGGACACGGTGTCGGTCATTGCCTGAAACTGCGGCAGCGTCACCGTTGCCACGCCCAGAAGATCGGTCCCATTGCGGTAGCAACGGAAATTGATCAGTCGCTCAGGAATTTGATTTGTTCCCGCCATTTTTTATCCTCACTCAAAAAGCACAGTCATGGCCTCGGCGTCATACTCCATGACGAACTCGATGTCTCGAGCCGGCGGAGGCGGACTGACCAACACATGGAATTTCGCAATGCCGTCCAAAAGATCTGTCGTGCTGTTTTCGCTTTCGCGGAAACCCACAGAGCCACGCAGGATGTACTGTTGCGCAGCCAGACCGTTGAGCCACAAATTGGCACTGTCGACCACCGTATCGATCAGACGTCGATTCAGCGGCGCGTCAAGTCGCTGCCAGTAAGTTGTGATCAGCGTATTGCCGATCCAATTCATCATGCGGCGAATCGGGATAAAAGCATCCTTGGGATCGGAGGATCCCGGATAGGCCCCCGTTCGGTTGCCCCAGAACACCCAGCCGGACGCCTCATTGATCGCCGTACAGATGCCCTGGCCATTGAGGTAGTTCGCCGTCTCGAAGCCAAGCCAAACTTCCTTGCCGGATTCAAGAACCGTGGCCGTGGTCTGCAGCGTGTGGTTGGACGGGCTGACGTAGGGCGTACCGTTGTTCTCGCTGTCGACAAGCCCCATCAAAGCGGCCACTTGACTGGACATGTGGAAGAGCGTTCCGGACAAAGACAACATGGGCCAGCAAACAATTTGATGCTTGTCGGTGATGTTATTCGTGGTCTTCCAGGATGGAACTTTCGTGTAATCCGTAGCAGTATCGGTCGGCACGTCGATCACGCACATCGCCTTGAAACGGTCATTGATGTCGACGCACTTGGCCGCCATGACGGCCGCCACTTCCGGATCTCCCGAAAAGCCCGGAGCCGTGATCGTGCCTGGAACAAGGCGGAAGCGCGAGTAAACCTCAGCGACCAATTCCAGGCCGCTCTTTTCACCGGATACACTCACTCCACCAATGATGTCATCAGCCTCGACCGCAGACGGATCCAGTTTGTCTGCCGCAAAGGTGATGCTGGATCCGACCAGACACTTGAAACCATCATCATCCGACAAAGACGTCACGACCAAATTGCCGTCATCGTCGAAGGACAGCTCGTAATCCGTGCCAACGGTGTAGGGCGAATCGACATTCGTGAGCGTCACCGAACTCAAAATGATGCCGGGCTCTGTCACAACAGCCGAACCGGTTTTCGCATCAAGCGTGACCGAAACCGTGTCTGCCGTTTTCTTGTGCGTGGTCGGATCCAACACGTTAACAAAAACGGCCGGCGCCACACCAAAGAGTGCAAACTGCGCATAGGCAGCTTCGCAAAGCGAGAACCCGAACTTCTTCAAGCCGCTGGTGGAGTTATCGGCTGCCGGCACAAAACCGAAGGCCGCAACGAATTCCTCGTAGCTGTTGCACAGCATAGGTCGATTGACGTTCGTCACATCGGTCATGTTGACCGGTGCCGTGCCAAAAATCACCGGCAAGGCCGAGTCGACCACCACTGCCGGCAAGATCGAAGTCGGAACTTCGGATACATAAACTCCATGCTTGTACGCCATGGGTCCCCCTTACTTAAGTTCGTCGCGCAAGCGCGTGACATAGGTATTGAAAATGTCTCCTTTGGTGGCCACTCGCTGACGCGCCGAAGCCAGCATCGAGACAGGTACAAAAAGGCCCCGCAGCGCGGGGCTTTTTTCTCGGAGTTCTTGAATCGATTTTGGGAACTCGCCTCCCCGAAAAACCGTGTATCGACTCAGAAGTCCTTTCTTGAGGGGCGGGCCGACATAAACCACTTTTGGCTGCAGCCCAATGTTGTTTTCACTCATGGTTCACTCCAATTCACAACGTCCGGCTTGCGGAACGTCCATTTGGTCGTCATATCAACTTGCCAGTAGGGATGCGCCTGCTCTTCGCTGACTTCGATTCGAATCGGCAAGTCAAGAATGTACTGGTCATCCAGACAGCAGTTCGGAAGATCAAACAGCGCCTGGCGAATCCGGCTACAGACATTCATGGACTCTTCATATCCATCCACGCAGCTGCCGTCGTCTTGCAGTTCGTAGTAAGCCCCGACGCTGATTGCAACTTCGACGCTCACAGAGTTGTCATCAGTGGTTGACGTCATCGGCCGAACGACAACAAACGGAAACCCTTCGACCTCTTGCTGCGGGAACTTTACGAACCCGTTGAACACTTCCGGGATCTCAACATCGCCATCCGGGCATGGCAGCGCCAAGTCCTTGATCGCTTCACGGATGAGGTCGCAAAGCGCTCGACACAACAAAATCTCCGTCATTTGACAATTTTCTCCAGCAAAACTTCGGCCTCATGCTGCAGACGCCGCTCAAAAACTTCGTGCATCCGGGCCGAAACTTTCTCGGCAGAACCTTCAAGCATGGAAGGAACTGAAGGGCCGGCCAACCGCTTGATGGGTTCGCCTCGCCGCTTCTTCCCTTTCGCGTCAAAGTAAACGCGGCTCTTGATGCCGGTAGCCTGTCGAGCAAAGATGTGACCACGCCACTTAAACCCGCGCTCCAGATTGAAAGGATTACCCTTAGCAATCGTCACGCGCACCTTGCGGCGCTTGCCTCCGGTCGTGCTTTCGTCTGTCGGCGAATGCTTGAACTCCCGCAAAGGCAGTTGCATACCCTGCGAAATGATTTCTCCGGCCGGCTCAGACTTGGACGCCTTGGTCACACGAAGCGTCTTTTTGATCGCGGCCGCAGCAACCGTGTAGTTTTCACGGACGCTTTTGCTGACCTGAGCTCGACCGGCCGTGAGCGCTCGATTGATCGCGCGGGGCAAGATCTTGCCCACCCCGCCCGGCACACTCGAAAGCATCTCACGAGCGCGGTCAATGGCTCCGTCATCGATCTTGATGGAGACCTTGCTCATGCTCGATTCGCCTGAAGTTCGATGACAAAAACGCCCATTTCCACCCGGGCATCCGTGACAAAGAAGAACTGTCCATCCAGGTTCAAGCGCTTACCCTCTTTGGGCAGCACCTTCATGTCTTCTTCCTTGACATAAATTCGACGATTGGCGGCATAAACCCCCATGACACTTTGAACAGCCGACGCCACGTTTGCATCCTGATCGATGATGCAAACCATTTTGCGGCCGTCAATTGTGTGCTCTTCGGCAAATTCGTCAAGGTTGAAAAACACCGCCTGGATGTCTTCCCGGACAATGTCTTTAAAAGACATGGTTAGCCACCGACATCGGCGTCAACGCTTTCAGGCGTCGTACCATTGACCAGTACGTCCGCCATGCGGCAGAAGCTTTCCGGATGGCGCACAGCAATATCTACGGACTGAAGAGCTCGGATTTCCAAGCCACCGTTGTCGTAGGCCGCGGCCGAATACGGGTTCGGAAGGATTTCCAGAACACCCCATTCACCGATGAGCAGATCAGCCCAGTTGCCGAAGAAGATTTCAGAACAAACACCCGAGGAGGTGCCCTTCGTCAAGTTCTTTCGAGCCTGGTTGCTTCGGGCAACCGGATAGCCATTGACCTCACCCGGGATTGCATTGCGAGAAGCACCGACAATCGGTTTCCAGATGTAGTTGTTGTTGGCGTCCTTGATCTTCTTCAGTGCACCAATTGTCACGGCGTTAGCAAGGTATGCCATCGACGTGCCGTCGGCGTTGGCATCGGCGACCTTGGTTTCCATGTCGATCAAATGATCAAACGTGATGGCCGCCCCATTGGTGCCGCCTTCAACCGTCAGAATGCCAGTCTGGGAGGCAAGACCCTTGGGTTCACTGCCAGAACCGGAACCGGACAAAGCTGCGAGATCGATCGCCAAAGCGATAGACGTCGCCAGTTCGTTGCGAACAAAGTTTTCGACAGACATCGTCACCTGTCGCAGCATGTTGCGGCTTACGAAAGACTTGGCCGCAATAGTCTTCATGTCCAGGGCGACCTTATCAAACGTCGCGTTGGAGCCGGTCACCGTTCCGGTTTCCTGAATCCACTGCGTCGCCGAGACCCCAGACTGACGCGGGATTTCCACCTTGCCGACAAGACCCGGCAAGAAAGTGGCGCCCAGCTGCATGACTGCAGCTTTATTGCGCAGGATGTCGATGAAAGAGCCCATCAGAAGATCGGTCTTCACAAGATTGCCGCCCTGGGTCGGTGTACCGACGTAGTAGCCGGCTTCGCGCATCATGGGAAGGTCGGTCGGCATGAAGAAGCCATTACTGTCTCGACCCATGCGGCGAGCCAGCTCAACGGACACTTCGCGTTCGAGGCCAGCTTCACGCCAATTGCCCGTCATGTGTGCGTTCAAAGCACGAACGAGGCTGTAGCGGCGACGTTCGGCTTCGGACATACCGATGTCGAAATCACGCTTGCTGTCGGCGGCCGGAGCCTGGCGCTGGGCACTCAGCGTATCCATGATGGCCGCACGGGCCTCATCGACGCTTGCTCCGCGATTGATCAGGTCATTGCGACGGTTGTCGTCAATATTGAACTGGCGGCACATCGTTTCGATTTCCTGGATACGCGCACGTTCTGCAGCGCGAACTTCGTTTTCAGAAACCTGCACAGCCGGTGCGGTTTCTTTCTGAGCGGCCGTTGCGGCCGTGGCTTGGTTCTTGTCACCCATAAGAGGCTCCTTTTCGGTTGCTTGGTTAAGACTTCGATAAACACCAACAGATGCGTCTGCCGGCATTGCTACAAGTGAAACTTCAAAAATTTCCCAATCTGTAGCCGTCGTGATCTTTTGCTCTTCGTCTTCCGAGCGCTTAAAGACGCGATAGCCAATTGAGACGTTTGTGAGAATGTGATCCTTGACTCGCGTGAAGGCCTTTTCACCTTCCTCGTCCGACGCGAAACGCATGGTTGCGTAGGTGCGGCCGTCTTCCTGCCGGATCGCGTCGATCACCCCCACCACACGATCCGGGTCGTGACCTAGCAAAAGAGGCAACGACTTTTGCCGCTGCCCCATTCGCATTGCCCCGGGCGCGTGGCTCAGGACTTCTTTCCAGTCGGACCACATCTGGATCGGCGTTTCCGACGCGACCGATGCAGTGACCGTGCGATGCTCAACATCAACCGCCTGGTCAATGACCACCGACCGGTGTTGCACTTTGTCTGACATAGCTTTTTCCCCAATAAAAAAGCCAGCTTGTTTGCCGGCTCTTTGTCATTCTTCATGGACTTCATCTTGTTGGATCGGAACTGTCGGAGCAGCGGATGCTCCGAAAGACAGCCCCAGCGCTTTCGCTCGATCAATGTCCGATCGAATTTCCTTGTCGACGTCTTCGCGGTCCTTGCCGTTTCCGATCTGCGCGATGACATCCGATCGGGACATAAAGCCCTGTTCAACAGCCATCGCATACGCCTGGACTTCTTTGGCCGGATCGACCCACGACCAACCGCGCGGCTTAAAGCGGACCTTCTGATAGTGGTCTCTGCGGCGGAAGTAGTCCGGGATGTCTACAGCCCCGGACAGGACTGCGGCATCAAGCCAAGATCGATAAATCGGAGCCAAGTGGTCTCGGATCAGCCACCCCTGCAGCACGCGCCACAGACTGCGCTCATCAAGCAACGCCAGCCGGCTTGAGCTGTAGTTGGACTGACTGTAGTCGCGGCTCAAAGACTCATAGGAAACACCGACGCCGGCGGCCATCTCGCGCAGCATGTAACGCATGAAAGCCTCGAGCGCTTGGTTCGGTCTCGAAGGAGAGAAGCCCGCGAAGGTTTCACCCGGAAGCAGTCTCCGGAAAGTACCCGGCTCACTCTGGACACGGTTACCGATTTTCAAATTCTGGAACCGGGCATCATCCATCAAGCCTTCTGACTGCTGGATAAAGCCGACGATGTTTGCGGCCGCACGTGCAGCCACCAGTTCGGATTTGGTGTATTCGCTCGAATCATTCATTCGACGCAAAACCGAGTGCATCCACGGCACACCTCGAGTCTGTGGCCATCGGTCGATCAGAAAGATGTGATCGACGTCGGCAGCTGACAGTCGTTTACGCTGCGGACCGCGATTGACCGACTGAAACTGGTAGTCGCCCGGGTGCGCTGTATTCATCCAGTACGCGACCGGGCGCATCCACGGATCGACCTCGACACCAAAGCGAACAGAGTTGCCGTTTCTGGCCACGAACGTCCCTTCGGTTTGCCCCAGCAAAAGGTCGGACTCGATGATCTCAAGAGCAAACGGCACGCGGCTACGACCGAACTTCGACTGAACCTTTCGGATCAGTACCTCGCCATCCTGAAACACGGCGCCCACAGCCAACCGCAAGATCGAATTCATCGAGAGTTGTCCGGCAGTGTGGCAACTATCGCGTTCCGTCCACTGCAACCAGGCCTCTTCGATGCGGTTGTTGAGTTCGTCATCCGGCGTTCCGTCCGCCTTCATGACTTGAGCTTGAACCCCGATGCCGGTGCCGACAATGTTGTCCTGGACAATGCGCTTCAAATTTGAGGCGTGCGGATTGTCCCGGATCATCTTTCGGCTACGGTTGCGCAGCGTCTCAAGACTGCCGGCTAACTCCGAATCCTCGGACGTTGCCGGCGCCATCCAATCTCCAGATAGGCGTCCCCCTTCGGCCGCTTCGTACTGCCGTACCATAAAGGTCGGCTCTTTGCGAGGCTGCTCCGGCTCCTTTTGGAACAGTCGTTTCAAAATCCCCATTTACACAAACTCCACAAGCATCTTTCGCGGGTCAGCACCGGAGACAGCGCACTTCTCCAGATACACCTGATTGCGCCAGTAAGCCACCAAATCCATGAGCTCTTGAGCACTGCCAAAGCTCAGCGTTCGGCTGCCGATGGTGTAGCTCTTGTACTTTGAACGGCCGTTTGTCGTGTAATCCATCAGAGCTTTTTCGGCCTGAGCCAGACACCGCTCAGCTTCGGTTCGGTGATCAAAATCAACATCGGCAACCTTTTTCAGAACCCGAAAAGTCTCAAGCACCATCGTCCGACGATAGAACTCATCGGCCGTCAATCGCACGATCAGATAGGTCGTCCCCATCGGCAGCGTCTCTGAGACATCCGCCGCCAAGGTCACGATCACAAGCCCATTGGCATCAACAGCAGTCAAATTCACAAGACTGCCTTCAGACGTGCGCAAGAGCGCTTCGATCTTCGGGTTTTGTGGGGCTTCACCCAACGCCAACAGCCGTTGACGGTTAAGATTCCAGACCCGCGAGTCACCCGCCACAATGTCTTTCGTAGCTACCACGCGTCATCACTCCCATTGCCGCCATTGAAGGCGTCGTAAAAATCATCTCGTTTGACTGCCGGCTCCGGATCAATTGCCGGTGTAGGCGCCAGACTTTCCTCTGTCTGCTGCTCGACTGGCGGCAACAAATCGATCTGCATCTGACTCTGCAGTTCCATCTGCCATCGATCAGCTGACCACAGGTGCAGCTTCAGCGATCGAGCTGCATGGAGCGCATAGACCTCGCAGTCAAGCGCCTCGTTTCGTACTCCTGACTTCTTTTGCCAGACGCGCTTGCTGCTTCGAGAGGTCGGCGCTTTGACTTCTGACGTGATCTGCTCCCAGTAGTCAGGTCGCACGCCGTGATACCAGTGCATACGCCCAGGACCGTCACCGATCAGCTTGATGCGTCCGGCTTTCGCGTCAACACCGAGGATCAAGTCTTTGGCTCGGCTGGTGCCGACGATAAACGGCGTCAAGCCATACTTCGACGACTTGTGCCTGAAGCCAAGATCAACAGAGGGTTTCGGCGTCGTAAAGATTTCCTTTGAGTCATCGTTGACCGATGAGCCCTTGATGGCCATGTACCCCTTGCCGCGCCGCTTTCGAACAAAGCTGTAGACGGCATCCGATGTCTGACCATCGGAAGAGTCGATCGACACCGCCCGGATCTTGATCGAGGCTCCGGACGGCGCTTTGAACTTGCGCTCCAAAAGATCCGCCAAATCCACCCAGGCACCCTTGCCGGGCGTCATGGTTTCGCCGGGAATTTCTCCCCAGTACATGAGCCAACTTTCTTCTTCCGGTCCCCACGCTCGGATAATGACGGCCAATCGATCGTGCTGGACGTCGACGCCGGCCGTGATCACAAGGCCGTTCTTCGGAACCGTCAGCTCTTCGTAGGCTTCGGCACGCTTGGACAGTTCGTCCGGCTCCGGCAGATCGTTCTTGAAGGCGTAAGGAATCCCCAGCTGCGAGTTGTAGAAACTGCGCATCTTCGTGTCGTCGCCTTGATCAAGCGCCTTCTTTGCTGTCAGGTACTTGATGACAAGATTGCGCAAGGTCGACCCTGGGAACGGGCTGTAGATCTCGTTGATGTAGAAGCCGGCAGTTCCCAGGAACGGAGCTGTCGCTCGCCAAACACCATGCCGAACCGCCCGATTCTTCTTGGCATCATCCCAGATGCAGCCGCAATGCGGACACACGTAATGAGCCGAGTCGACGTCTGCAGATCCAAACACTTCATGGTGTAAATCGTCCCGCTCATTCCATTTGACGTTGTCCCAGGAAAGCACGTGTTCCTGGCCGCAGTCCGGGCACGGAATAAAGAACTTGCGCTTGTCGGACTCTTTGTAGGCTTGTTCAACGGCCGAGAAGCCTTCGACCGTCGGCGTGCCGCCGTAGACCACTTTCGATCTGGCAAAGGTCTTCGTGCGCTCGATCAACAATGTGATCGTGTCACCCTGCTGCTTGATGTTCGTCACGCAGTCGTCCGGCTCTTCCACGCAAACCACCGGCGCCGGCGTCGACTTCACGCTTGAAGGAGATCCGGATCCGACCAGCTTCAGAAAACCACCCGGGAAACCTTTGAAGTTCCAGCGATTGTCTTTGTCGCGCTTCGATTTGACAGGGATCTTTTGTGCCAGAGTCGAAGTCGCCTCAATCATCGGCGTCAGTTTTTCGTCGTTAAATTCTTTGGCGGCGTTGTCCTTGGCGAACATCACGATCATCGGGCAAGGATCGATGTCAATCCTTCGGCCAAGGTAGTTGAGAAGCACGCCGTCGGTCCAGGCTACCTGCGCCGACTTTTGCGCCACTACCTTTCGCACTGCCGGATCGTCAAGTGCCTGATGGATCCCCGGCACCCAGGGAGTCAATGATGCGTTGTAGCGTCCGGGCAGAGCGGTCGACTTCGCGCTCATCCCTCGGAAAGTCTCAGCCCACTCTGTCGTCCCCATTTTCTTCGGCGGCTGCAAGATCGCTGCCATTTGCTTGAGCAGCTGGCTGATACCCGCCGAGGTATCCAGAGAGATGTTGAAGGGCATTGTGTGTGTACTCGTTCAAAATGCTGACGTCGATGTCAATCCCATAGAGCGTGTCAAGTTCGGTTTTCAGCTTGTCATCGCGCGACAGCAGCTCTTGCCGAAAGCCGGCAAAAACATTGGCCAACTCGCTTTGAAGGTCGGCAATGTTCACCAGCTGGCCTTTTTTTTCGGCCAACTGGTACTGCTTCAACTCACGATCGACGCGTTCGGTTAAAACTCTTTCTTTGTTTAAGTCGTATTCGCCATCGATACTGGCGTGTCCGGCTGCAACTTCCCGCAATCGAGAGATATAAGCCAACCGGATTTCGTCCAAATCCATTTCCTTCCAATCAATTCCCATCTTTAAAAGGGTTTTGGAAACCGCTTGTTGCGAAACCCCTAAATGCTGGGCAATTTGTTCTTGAGTTACTTTGGACATTTGGGTTTGATTTACTACCCCCTTAGGGGGCTCACAAGTAGAAAAAAATCGGGGGCTTGCCCACCGCGATGGATTGGGGGCAGGAAGTACCTTTTGGCCACCAATCCGGAATAAAAAAGAGGCCGCAGGAAACAGCCTCAAAACCCCGCACCGTTATAAGAGAAACGACACTAAGGTAGCGATTCAAACGATGAACCCTTACCGAATTATTGGTCCGCTACTCTACCCTTAAGCTACTCGTCCGAGTCTCATTGGATATGATTGTGGTTTGCAAAGTTCAACTTACTCAGTGAGATCAATCATGACAGACGAAAATGAGCTTATTCTTGCTGCCACTGTAGGGGCTAGTGCCGCTGTTGCAAAAGAGGCATACAACGATTTACTGCATCCTGCCGCACAAGAACTCGGACAAAGTCTCGGATACGTTGCCCGTTTTGTCAAAACAGTTTTTAAGGGATTTGAGGTTGCTGCTGATCACATCGATAAACAATGCGATAAATTTATCGCAAAAGTCGAAGAGACAGTCGAATCAATTCCCCCAGAGCGTCGAATCGAACCATCTCTTGGCGTTTTTCAATCGATCGTTTCAGGATCATGGGGCGCTCTTGATAGTGATCTTATGCAAGAGTTGTTTCTTAATCTACTAAAATCGGCAATAGATAAAACCACAGCCTCAAGAGCCTTCCCAAACTATGGGGAAATAATTAAACAACTAACTCCTGATGAAGCATTGTTGTTAGTATTTTTCAAAAAATACCCAGAATTTCACCCGATAATCAATATCGTTGAAAAAAAGCCCAATCCAAGCAAGGCATATCGCATAGTTAAAGAAAAAATAACATTATTGCCACAACACGTA
>ERZ812616.2193-NODE-2193-length-17570-cov-14.636540_pt1 | contig 17570 bp, 11 predicted proteins | sample MGYA00376249_ERZ812616 | MGnify/ENA primary metagenome ERZ812616 (study PRJEB26924, sample SAMEA4378265) | human gut metagenome | biome: human gut; feature: human-associated habitat; material: faeces | place: China | collected 2013 ... | reverse complement strand
AGCATTTACAATGACGGGCAAGAAGAGTGACGGCCGCCGCTATTACCTCGCACTGCAAACACAGGCCACCATCAAGACCCCGCAGAACTGACAGAGGAGGAAACGATGATGAAATTGAAAAAGCTGTTTGCCCTTGCCCTTGCTGGCGTGATGACGCTGGCCCTGCTCACCGGCTGCGGCGATAAGCCGGGCGATAAGCCGGAGGACACCCTCCGGGCCGAGGCTCTGGCAGACATCATAAATGTACAGCGTGGCGTAAACATCACCTGCGAGGCCGACCCGCAGCTGAGTGAGGCGGCGGAGAGGTACACACACGTGAGCTCTGAGGATGGAAGCACTCTTCTCATTAACAAATTGAAGTGGGGCAATTACCACTCTTGCGGTCCTGAGCCTCGCAAAGCTCTCTTGGATACCATCGGCATCGCCCCCGGCACCGCCAACAAACAGGTCATCTTCTACTTTGGAGCGGACAGAGGCTCGGACGACCCCGTCAAGCAGGCCATCGACCTCTGTAACGACTACAGACCGGTACTGCCGGAACCGAATGAGAAGAATTGGACCACTATCAGCTTCCTCGCATCCAGCTACCGGGTCGGCTTCGGAAGGTGGAAGGATGAGAACGGCAACCCCAGGCTCTTCGTCATCATGGTAGGCGACATCCCGGAAAGAAGCTGACGCTCCTGCGGCGGGAAGATAAGAAAAACGGACAGCATCCCCCTTGGAGAGACTCCCCGAGGGGGATTTTTGCGCCTTGCGGAGCACCCTGTCCTTTGTACAAATACACCGAAAACCCGATCGGAAAGGGGCGGTCTGCGGGCAAAACGCGAAAAAATCGGTTTTCCTCTTGCAAAACGGGGCAAAACGCGCTATTCTATAGTCACAGTTTAACAATTTAGCATGGTAAAGCGGTAAAACGAAGCGCCGCCTCTGCTGAATCTGAGGGAGGAAATTACAACATGAAACGTCTGGTATCTGCTTTTCTGGCCGGTGCGATGGCGCTGAGCCTTGCCGCCTGCGGCGGTTCTGCATCCACTTCCACGGCTGCTTCTTCTGCCGCCGCCTCTGCCGCCCCGGCAAGCTCCGCGGCCGCTGACAGCGACCTGGCTTACATCCAGTCCAACGGCAAGATGGTCATCGGCTACACCGTGTATGAGCCGATGAACTACACCGACGCCGACGGCAGCTTCACCGGTTTCGATACCGAGCTGGCCACCGCTGTCTGTGAGAAGCTGGGGGTCGAGCCGGAGTTCGTGGAGATCAACTGGGACACCAAGGAGACCGAGCTGGCTGCAAAGAGCATCGACTGCATCTGGAACGGCCTGACCCTGACCGATGACCGCGAGGAGAATATGGCCTGCACCAAGCCCTACGTCAAGAACGCCCAGGTCGTCGTGGTGAAGGACGACACCGACTACACCTCTACCGCCGACCTCATCGGCAAGACCGTGGTGGCCGAGGCTGGTTCTGCCGGCGAGACCACCATCACCGAGAACGCCGACCTGTCTCAGGCTGATTTCATCTCCAAGGCTGTTCAGACCGACTGCCTGATGGAAGTCGCCGCTGGCACTGCTGACGCCGCCATCCTCGACCTGACTCTGGCTTCTGCCATGATCGGCGAGGGTACCGACTACGCAAACCTCAAGATGGTGGATGAGCTGAACGTCGAGGAGTACGGCGTGGCCTTCCGCAAGGACAGCGACGTGGCCGAGGCTGTGGACAATGCATTCGACGAGCTGACGGCTGACGGCACCATGCAGACTCTGGCCGACAAGTACGGCCTGACTCTGGCTGAGTAACTTACATTATAAACGGATAGGTGTAGTGATTCTGTGACTGTGATTTTGGAGCGTCTGACCGGCGCATTCGCGCTCAACTGTGAGCTGTTCTTTCTGACCTTGCTGTTCTCACTGCCGCTGGGCCTTGTGGTGGCCTTTGGCTCCATGAGCCGGTGCGCACCGCTGCGGGGCGTCGTCAAGACCTTCGTGTGGGTCATCCGCGGTACGCCGCTGATGCTCCAGATCATCGTCATCTACCTTGGCCCCGGCCTGCTGGGCATGACCAACCCCTGGCCCTCCGGCTCTTCGGGCCGTCTGGTGGCGGCGGTGGTGGCTTTCGCCATCAACTACGCCTGCTACTTCTCTGAGATCTACCGCGGCGGCATCGAGGCTGTGCCGAAAGGCCAGACCGAGGCCGGTCAGGTGCTTGGCATGACCAAGAGCCAGATCTTTTTCAAGGTCACGCTCCTGCAGGTCGTCAAGCGCATCCTGCCCCCGATGGGCAACGAGGTCATCACGCTGGTGAAGGATACCTCGCTGGCGAATGTCATCGCCAACAAGGAGATCATCATGATGGCGAAGGAGTACAGCGCCAAGGGCCTTATCTGGCCGCTGTTCTCCACCGCGATCTTCTTCCTCGTCTTTGTCGGCGCACTCACCCTGCTGCTGGACTGGGCCGAGAAAAAGATGGACTATTTCCGCTGTTAAGGAGGATACTGAATTATGGCATTACTCGAAGCCTCCGGCATCGGGAAAAACTTTGGCGAGACGAAAGTTCTCAAGGACATCTCGCTCACACTGGAACAGGGCGAGGCGCTGGCGATCATCGGCTCGTCCGGCTCGGGCAAGACGACGCTGCTGCGCTGCCTGAATTTCCTTGAGCGTCCCGACACCGGCGTCATCAGGGTGAACGGCGAGACCATGTGGGACGCCGCCGACCCTGCCACCCAGCGGGAGAGCGAGGTGCGGAAAAAGCGCCTCCACTTCGGCCTCGTGTTCCAGAACTTCAACCTCTTCCCCCAGTACACCGCACTGGAAAACGTGATGCTGGCGGGGGAGCTTCTGGCAAAGGAACAGCCCGACTACAAGGCCAACAAAAAGGCCATCCACGCCCAGCTGGAAGCACAGGCCCGTGACCTGCTGGCCCAGATGGGCCTGTCGGAGCGGGCAGGCCACTACCCCCACCAGCTTTCCGGCGGTCAGCAGCAGCGGGTGGCCATCGCCCGCGCACTGGCGCTCCACCCGGACATCCTCTGCTTCGATGAGCCCACCAGCGCCCTTGACCCGGAGCTGACCGGCGAAGTCCTCCGTGTCCTGCGGGACCTTGCCGACCGAAAGACCACCATGATCATCGTCACCCATGAGATGCACTTCGCCCGCGACGTGGCCGACCGCATCCTATTCATGGACGGCGGCGTCGTGGTGGAGGAAGGCCCGGCCCGCCAGCTCATCGACCACCCCCAGGAGGAGCGCACCAAGCAGTTTTTGGCGCACTACTCGGAATAAGACAGGCTATGGCCCTCCCCGCTCGGGAGGGCTTTTTTGCGCCATTCACGCCGAAAACACCACGATTCGCGCAGTTTTTATTTACATTCTCCGGATTTTTTGGTAAGCTTGTATCGAAAAAGGCGGATTCTTCAAAAGACGAACAGACCAAAGGAGGATGGACTATGAGACTGAAGAGCGCACTCCGGCGGGGCGTGGCCGCCGCCGTCATCGCGGGCATCGTGGTAAGCTCCGGCATCCCGGCCTACGCGGCCCGGTGGGACATCGCCAACGGCGACATCACCGTGAAAGCGGGCGACGCCGAAGGAAAGAACAAGGTCTCACAGGGCGAGACCATCGACAAGGACGACACCAACACCGTCATCACCGGCGAGTCGGATAAGAACACCGTCACCATCAACACCTCCAAGGGCGACGTGGACGTCACCTTCGACGACCTGAAGATCGACGTCAGCGGCAAGAAGGAGGGGAATGGCAGCGATGACAGCCCTGCCCAAGAGAGCAAAGCCGCTGTCACCGTGCAGGGCGACCACGATGCGACCATCGAGCTGGGCGGCGACAACGAGCTGAAGAGCGGCGGCTATAATGCGGGTCTTGAGAAGAACGAACACGAGTCGAAAGGCACTCTGACCATCAAGGACGACAACGATACCAAAGGCGCGCTGACCGCTGAGGGCGGCTTCGGCGGCGCAGGCATCGGCGGCGGAAAGGAGAGTACCGGCAGCAGCATCACCATCCGGGGCGGCACCATCGAGGCTGTGGGCGGGAGCAACGCGGCAGGCATCGGCGACGGAGCAGGCCGCGCGTCGGACGACACCGACGACCCGAACCCGGGAGACCTCTACATCTGCGGCGACGCCGAGGTGACGGCCAAGGCGGGAAGCCAGATGACGGACGCCAAGGCCCCGGCCATCGGCGGCAGCTACGGCGAAGTACCCACGGAGAACCTTTCTGACGATGAACATAAGGTGACGGGAGGACGGCTGACCCGTCTGAACGCGGACGGCACCGAGATGGAGGGGATGGGCTACGACTACACCTCCACCCCCAAGCCCCAGCCGGACGACGACGAGGACGACGATGATGATGACGTCCCGCCCCCGGCACAGGAGAACGCTCACGAACCCCTGCCCGGCGGCATGGTGGTGGGCGGCTTCTTTTCCAGCCGGGTCACCATCCAGCGGTTGGATTCTGCTTTGGCCATTATTGAGAGCACCGACCCCATGGTCGGCAGCGTAAAGGCCGGCGACGCCGGAGAGGTCCTCACCCCGGGGGGTGTGGTGCTTATTGAGAGCGCCGCTCCCCGCTCCACCGTCACCACCGACATCTCCAGTCTCCGGGAGGACGGCGTGGAGGACATCTTCTTCCGCTATGAGGACACCATGACCCACTATAGCGTGGACAAGATGGCCGACGCGGCGGGCGAGGACGCTGACGTGGAGCTGAAGCAGAACAGGGAGGACATCAGCCTCCGGCTGGACGGCGAAACGCGGGACGACCTGTCGGAGCGCTATCTGGAGTGGGTGCCGGTGCAGACGCCAGAGCCGCAGGAGCGGCTGATATTGACCCACGAAGGGGTAGAGCAAAAAACGAGTGAAGAGCTCAGACGTGAACGCGACGAATTACTGAAACAAGAGCTGGATATGATGGACTTCCAACTCGCGAAAAAAAGGGACGACCTCCCGAGTTTGGATTGGTGGCTCGAGCCTGCGAGAGCGGAAACGGTAAAGCAAAAAACGAGTGAAGAGCTCAGACGTGAACTTGACGAGTCCCTGAAACAGCTGGCTGCCCGATTTGAGGACATCGCTCCCGAGGAGGATAAGAAGCCACTGCTCTTTCTGGTCGAACCCACCGTCACGGAGCGCAAAAAGTATACCGATCCGTTGGAGAGTGACCTGCGGAGCTATGCCGACCTTGGTGACGACTGGGACGACCTGCCGGATACCCAGGGTGAGATAAAGCTCTGGATACCGGAGGACTTGGGGCAGCCTAAAGAAATAAGCATCTCAAAGGAGAGCCTGAGCAGCATCGACGGCATTGCATGATACACAAAACGAAAGGAGATGTACGATGAGACTGAAAAGCGCACTCCGGCGGGGCGTGGCCGCCGCCGTCATCGCGGGCATCGTGGTGAGCTCCGGCATCCCGGCCTATGCGAAAACATGGAACATCGCCGACGGCGACATTACGGTCAAAGGTGCGAGCGATGAAAGCGGAAACTATAACAATGTCAAGCAGGGTGAAAAGGATTTCGAGAAGGATGAGGGGGAGACCGTCATCACCGGCGAGTCGGATAAGAACACCGTCACCATCGACACCTCCGAGGGCAACGTGGACGTCACCTTCGACGACCTGAAAATCGACGTCAGCGGCAAGACCGAGGTGGATGGCAGCGGCAAGACCGAGGTGGATAGCAGCGGTGACAGCCCAGTCGATGCGGGCAAAGCCGCCGTCACCGTGCAGGGTGACCACGATGCCGCCATCGAGCTGGACGGCGCCAACGAGCTGAAGAGCGGCAGCCACAATGCGGGCTTCGAGAAGAATGGCCATGAGTCGAAAGGCACTCTGACCATCAAGGACGACAACGACACCAAAGGCTCCCTCACCGCCAAGGGCGGCGGCGACGGCGGCGCAGGCATCGGCGGCGGCTACGAAAGCGGTGCCGGAAACATCGAGATCACCGGCGGCACGGTAGAAGCCGTGGGCGGTGAGGGTGCTGCCGGTATCGGCGGCGGTGTGTACGGCCCGGGCCGCGACATCGAGATTTCCGGCGGCAAGGTGTCGGCCACGGGCGGCGATGCGGATAAAAATCTGGATGCCTCCCGCCCCGGCGCGGCAGGCATCGGCGACGGCGCAGGCACGGAAGGCCGCGAGATAGACCCGGATGCGCCGCCCAGCAATCCCAATCACATCATCATCTCCGGCGACGCTGAGGTGGAGGCCAAGGCAGGCGCAAGCACCGGCGGCAAAACTGCGGCCATCGGCGGCGGCATAGTCGGCGAGATCCCCAATGACGCCCTCTCCGACGACGACCACAAGGTGACGGGCGGTAGTCTGACCCGCTATGACCCCGACGGGAAGAAGATGGAGGACTACAGCTACGACCGGCGGACGCCCTCCCAACCGGAGCAGCCGGACAAGCCGGACAAGCCGGAACAGCCAGACAAGCCGGAACAGCCCGATGATACCGAGAACGACGAGGACGACGACGAGGACGACGCTCCAAGCGTGCAGGCCGGCGAGGTGCCGGGCCGTGTGAAGCAGATGTACGAGACCGTCGGCGTGATCACCCATCTGGATGGCACACAGGAGCTTGGTAATGTGGCCACGGCGGAGTATGACCCGGTCAACAAGGTCCTGAGCTTCGATGCCCACAGCACACTCTTTCGGATGACAGGCGACTCGCTGCGGGAGCTTGCAAAGGAGGTCCATGAGCTTCGCATCCGGTTCCTTGATGGGGAAGGGCGGGAGATGGAGGCGGTCATTCCGCTGGCCCGGATCAAAGATCTGGTCGGCGTGAATGGTGCGTTCGAACTCGAGCTGTCCCAGGAAGGGCTCTATCGCTTCTATGTTGTCGGGCAGACGGGATATGATAGAAAAACATTCTCGGATGAGACCGTCCTGCGCCAAAGCGGCAAGGAACTGATCCTCGTGTACCGCGTTGGCGATGAGGAGCAGAAAGCGCAGGAGGCTGCCCGGGTGGAGGAGGCGATCGCCCGCCGCAAGCAGGAGAAAGAGCAATGGGGAACGGTCCTCTCCGGTCTGGAAGGCGGCTCCCTGAGCGGACAGCCCGGGCTGACTCAGCCGGGAACGGACACCGTCGGCGGCGTGGCCGGCTTCAGCGCAAACCCGAAGGATCCCACCATCCTCGACATGGGCTCCATCACGGTCCGTCCGTCCGAGCAGCCCGCCTCCAACCCGACGGTGTGGAAGACATTTACCAGTAACATCGTGAAGCTCGTGGGCGGGAAGCAGGACAGCAAGAAGGACGACCCGGCCCCCTCCGTCGGTGACCTCAGCGGGCCGACGACTCTCTCGCCGGACAGCCTCACCACGGTCCAGCAGCCGGAAATAAGCACCCAGCAGCCGGAGACAAGCACCCAGCAGCCGGAGACAAGCACCCAGCAGCCGGAAACAGGCGGATGGGTAACGGACAGTCAGGGTGACTGGGTGTGGAATCCGGGCAAGGATGACAGTCAGCCGCCGGATTTGAGAGGAGATTGGGAGACGAGAAAATGGATAAGGGACAGTCAGCCGCCGGATTGGGGAGGAAATTGGGAGACAAGAAAATGGATGGGGAGCAGCGACGATAATTTGTGGATGTGGCAGCCGGGCAAGGATGACAGTCAGCCGCCGGATTTGAGAGGAGATTGGGAGACAAGAAAATGGGTAAGGGTCAGTCAGTCGCCGGATCTTGCTTGGTGGAATTCCTTTTATGACTCCATACGGAAGTACGATTATGAAGGCTGAGAGGGAGTGCAGCAGGAGGGCCTTGCCGCTCCCCTGCGCACAATCACCAAAAACCACCGATAGAAAATAGCAATGTTGTACGAAGAAATCTGAGAAAAACCCCTTGCAAAATCACGATGAGCTGAGTATAATACCACTCATGAAACGCAAAACGTCCTGCCCCTCGTCCGGCAGGGCGTTTTTGTCGGTAAAAATTTGGCAAAGAAATGTTAAGTGACCGCCCGGGGAGGGGCTTTGTATGACAAAAGACATGACACAGGGCAGCCCGCTCAAGCTCATCCTTGCCTTTGCGGTGCCGCTGATGCTGGGCAGTCTGTTCCAGCAGTTCTACAATCTGGCCGATACCATCATCGTGGGCCGTTTCGTGGGCGTGGATGCGCTGGCGGCGGTGGGCAGCGTGGGCGGTCTGAACTATCTGGTGCTGGGCTTCGTCAACGGCATCGCCTGCGGCTTCTCCATCCCCATCTCGTGGACCTTCGGCGCGAAGGACTACAGAGAGATGCGGCGCTACACCGCCAATACCGTCTGGCTGAGCCTCTTTTTCGCCGTCGTGCTCACGGTGGTGACGGTGGCCCTGACCCGGGCGGTGCTGGTCTGGACCAACACCCCCGACAACATCATCGACATCGCAGACATCTACATCCGCACCATCTTCTGGGGCATCCCCTTCACCCTGCTGTACAACGTCACCAGCGCCCTCATGCGCGCGCTGGGCGACAGCAAGCGGCCGCTCTATTTCCTGCTGGTGGCCAGCGCGCTGAACATCGGCCTCGACCTGCTCTGTATCCTCACCTTCCGGATGGGGGCGTTCGGTGCGGCCTTCGCCACCGTGTTCAGTCAGGCGGTGGCGGGCATCGGCAGTCTCATCTACATCGGCCACCACTACCCGGAGCTGAAATGGAGCAGGGAAGAGGGCCGTCTGAGCGCCAGCCACTGCCTCAAGCTCTGCAACATGGGCATCCCTATGGGCCTGCAGTGCAGCATCACCGCCATCGGCAGCGTCGTGCTGCAGGGCGCGGTGAACGGTCTGGGCAGCAGCATCGTGGCCGCGCAGACCGCAGGCAGCAAGGCCGCCCAGTTCCTCTCGGTGCCGCTGGAGAGCATCGGCACCGCCATGACCACCTACGCCAGCCAGAACATGGGCGCTCACGACCTCAAGCGTGTGGACCGGGGCGTCAATACTGCGCTGGGAATTGGCTGCGTCTACAGTGTGGCATCCTTCCTCATCCTGCGTGTGCTGGATGTGCCGCTCATCAGCCTCTTCCTCGAGAGCAGCGAGGTGGAGATCATGGCGAATGCCCGCAGCTTCATCTTCTGGAACAGCGTGTTCTACATCCCGCTGGCCGTCCTCATCATCTACCGCTACACCATCCAGGGTCTGGGCTATTCCGGCCTTGCCATGTTCGCGGGTGTGGCCGAGATGGTCGCCCGTGCCATGGTGGGCTTCTGGTTCGTGCCGCTCTGGGGCTACTTTGCGGCCTGCATCGCCAACCCTGTGGCATGGTTCTTCGCCTGTTTCTTCCTCATCCCGGCGTACTTTGCAGTGCGCAATCGGCTGATGAAAGAAAATGCATATGGGGTGGGGGATTAAACCTCGCCTACAGCTCCCCTTCGGGGGAGCTTTTGTTGTATTTACAAATCCCCCCAAAACCGCTATACTATATATAGTTGTGTCAAAACGAGGAGGCGGGACGATGGAGCAGGAGCTGGAACGGCTGGAAGGCACGGTAGAGGACATCATCTACCTGAACGAGGACAACGGCTACACCGTGTTCGAGGTGTCGGGCGGCGGTGTCGTCACCGTTGTGTGCGGCGTGGTGGGAGAGCTCCACGCCGGTGAGAGCGTCGTCTGCCGGGGCAGGTACGAGAACCACGCTACCTATGGCCGACAGTTCCACGCACAGGAGTGCGAGACGGATATGCCCAAAGACCTCGAGGCCGTCTACGCCTTCCTCGCCAGCCGGTCACTGCCCTACATCGGGGCTCGGACGGCGGATAAGATCATTGACAAATTCGGCGCGGCGGCGCTGGAAGTTATCGCCAACGACCCCGCCCAGCTCACCCTCATCCCGGGCATCTCGGCGGACAAGGCCGACCGTATCCAGCAGGAGTTCAAGCGGATGTTCGGAATGCGGGAACTCATCGCTTATCTGGCTCAGTTCGAGATCAGTCCCCGCCGGGCGATGGAGGTCTTCCGCACCTTCGGGTCGGGGGCCATGCAGGCCATCCAGCAGAACCCCTACCTGCTCTGCGGCGAACCTTTGCAGCTGGACTTCCGCCACGCCGACAGCATCGCCCAGTATTACCAGATGGCAGGGGACTGCGCCCAGCGGCTGGAAGCCGCCCTTCTGCGCACCCTGCGTCACAACGCCGGCAACGGCCACACCTGTCTGCCCCGGGCGCAGCTGCTGGAAACGGCGTCGAACTTCATCCACCAGCCCCCCGAAAAGCTGGCGGCGGCGCTGGACAGCTGCATCCAGACCGGGAAACTGGCGGTGCGGATGTTCGACGGCACACCGTATATTTATCTGCCGGATCTGCTGGCCGCAGAGCAGGACATCGCCGACCGTCTGGCCATGCTGACCAAGCGCGGGAAGCAGGCGGCCCACGGCCTCGACAAGAACATCCAAATACTGGAACTGGCGCAGGGCTTTGCTTACGCGCCGCTCCAAAAAGAAGCCATTCGCAAGGCCATGACCGAGAACTGCCTTGTCCTCACCGGCGGCCCCGGCACCGGCAAGACCACCACGGTCAACGCCATCCTGCAGCTGCTCGAGAACGAGGCCGAACGGGTAGCCCTCTGCGCTCCCACAGGCCGCGCCGCCAAGCGTCTGAGCGAGCTGACGGGCCGGAAAGCCTCCACCATCCACCGTCTGCTGGAAGTGGACTACACCGGCGGTGTGGTCAGCTTCATCCACAACGACAAGAACCTGCTCAAGTGCGACGTCGTTATCCTCGACGAGATGAGTATGGTGGACGTCAAGCTGTTCCAGGCCCTCATTGCGGCACTGCGGTACAGCTGCCGTATTATTATGGTAGGCGACGCCGACCAGCTGCCCAGCGTCGGCCCGGGCAATATCCTCGGCGAGATCATCCGCTCCGGGCTGGTGCCGACGGTCTGCCTCAACGAGATATTCCGGCAGGCCGCTCAGAGCCTCATCGTGGAGAACGCCCACCACATCATCTCGGGCGAACCGCTGAAAAAGGGCGGAAAGACGGACGATTTCTTCTTCCTCGAAGCCGACGGCGACGCAGCCCAGAAGCTGGTCTGCGACCTCGTGACCACCCGTCTGCCCCGCAGCTACCAGTTCGACCCGGTGAAGGATATTCAGGTGCTCTGCCCCACGAAGCTCGGCCCCACCGGCACCCAGGCCCTCAATGCGGAGCTGCAGGCCATGCTCAACCCGCCCAGGAAGGGCAAGCCGGAGCTGCAGAGCGCGGCCCGGGTCTTCCGGGTGGGGGACAAAGTGATGCAGGTGCGCAATAACTACGAGATAACGTGGCAGCGTATCGGCGGGGAGCAGGGTGTGGGTGCCTACAACGGCGACATCGGCATCGTGGAGTCCATCGACGTGCGCAGCCGCTCCATGGTGGTGCGGATGGACGACCGGCGGCTGGTCTACCCGGCGGAGAACCTCAACGAGCTGGAAATTGCGTATGCCATCACGGTACACAAAAGCCAGGGCAGCGAGTTCCCGGCGGTCATCCTCCCGGCGGCACAGGTGCCGCCCCGCCTGTGCTACCGCAACCTCTTCTATACCGGCGTCACCCGCGGGCGGAAGCTCTGCATCGTGGTGGGCCGGCGGGACGTGGTGAACCGGATGATGTCCAACATCCGCCAGAACCTGCGCTACAGCGGCCTGGCCGCCCTGCTGGCCCAGGCTCTGCTCCCGGAGCAGGAGAACCTTTAAGGGTTTCTTTTTGGATACACCTGTGTTATACTATAATGTGTTTTGATGACCCGCGCCCGGAGATGGGCGATGGAAATAGAGAATGGGCAGCAGAGAAAGGAAATATCACAACTATGGCACAGAACGACATCGGTATCGATCTTGGTACGACGACCATCATCATCGCGCAGGAGGGGCAGGGCGTCGTGCTCAACCAGCCCAGCGTGGTGGCGGTGGATACCCGCAAGAACTGCGTGCTTGAGGCCGGCGACAAGGCCCTTGCAATGGTGGGCCGCACGCCCAACTACATCTCCGCCATCTTCCCGCTGAAGGATGGAGTCATCAGCGACCACACCATGACCCGGGAGCTCATCTGCCGCTTCGTCAATCAGGTCTACAGCTCCCACATGGTCAAGCCCCGTGTGGCCGTCTGTGTGCCTGCCGCTATCACCGGCATCGAGAGCGACGCTGTGGTGGAGGCCGTCATGGCCGCCGGTGCGCGTCAGGTCTACCTCATTGATGAGCCTATCGCCGCAGCTCTCGGCTCCGGCATCGACATCACCGTGCCGGACGGCCGGATGATCATCGACATCGGCGGCGGCACCACCGACATCGCCGTGCTGAGCCTCGGCGGCAAGGTCAAGGCCACCAGCGTCCGCGTGGCCGGCAATCACTACGACGAAGAGATCCTGAAGTTCGTGCGCAATAAGTTCAGCATCGCTATCGGCCAGCGCACCGCTGAGAACCTGAAAAAGAACGTGGCCTGCTGCCCCCAGAAGGCAGATTTCAACGAGACCATGGAGATCAAGGGCCGCAGCCTGCTCACCGGCCTGCCCGTGCGCGTCAATGTCTCCACCGCCGACCTCTACGAGCCGGTCATGCGCCTGAGCGAGCAGATCGGCACCGCCGCTCATCAGGTGCTGGAGAAGACTCCTCCGGAGCTGGCCGGCGACATCTACCGCAACGGCGTCGTCCTCACCGGCGGCGGCGCACAGCTCCACGGCCTGCCTGAGTACCTCAGCCAGGAGCTGAAGGTGGAAGTGACCGTCTCGCCTGACCCCGTCAACTGTGTCGCGCTGGGTACGGCCATGAGCCTGCGTCTGGGCGACAAGCTGGAGACCGGCTTCATGGACGCCACCCCCCGCATGGGCCGCCGCTGAGAGGGAAGTGCTGTTCACAGAACCGTGAAAAACAACATGATTTTTGTTCATAGTTGTTGAATCGACCCGGAAAATATTGTATAATATCTTCAAATCGCTTTTTGCCGCCCGCCCCCCGGGCGGCAAAGAAAAAAGTAAATAGGAGGAAGACCATGGATTTAGGTTATGATGTGATCGTTACCATAACCGGTATTGTGCTGGTGTTTCTGATCCTCGTCCTGCTGATGGCTATCATCACGCTGGAGGGCAAGATCTTTGACGCCATGAACGGCAAGAAGGCAGCTGCCAAGGCTGCTTCTGTTGCAAAACCGGCTGCTCCTGTGAAACAGGCCGCTGCGCCCGCTCCTGCAAAGGCTGCTGCCCCGCAGGTCGAGGTCGGCATCCCCGGCGACGTTGTGGCAGCCATCATGGCAGCCATCTACTCTATGGGCAACGGCAAGTATGTGCTGAAGGCAGTCCGCCGCGGCAAGAATGGCTGGGGCAAGGCTGGCGTCAACGACACCACCGCACCCTTTTAACACAGGAGGAAAAACATGACTCAGTTTATTGAGACTCTGGTCGGTATTTTCCAGAGTTCCGGTTTTGCCCAGTTCGGTGAGCCGGGCGGCTGGCTGTACGCAGTGATGATCTGCGTAGGCTGCTTCCTGCTCTACCTCGCTATCGTCAAAGAGTTTGAGCCTCTGATCCTGCTGCCCATGGCCTTCGGCATGATCCTGGCCAACCTCCCCGGCAGCGGCGTCATCCATATGCAGTACTTCGTCGGTGACGGCCTCGAGCACCCGATGTGGGTCGAGATCCTGAACAACGGCGGTCTGGCTGACATGCTTTACATGGGCGTCAAGCTGGGCATCTACCCGCCGCTGATCTTCCTCGGCATCGGCACCATGACCGACTTCGCACCCCTGATCTCCAACCCCAAGAGCCTGCTGCTGGGCGCTGCCGCTCAGTTCGGTATCTTCGGCACTTACATGGGCGCTCGTCTGCTGGCCGCTACCGGTCTGGTGGACTTCACCCAGAAGCAGTCTGCCGCCATCTCCATCATCGGCGGCGCAGACGGCCCCACCGCTATCTTCGTCACCTCCCGTCTGGCTCCTGAGCTGCTCGGCTCCATCGCCGTCGCGGCCTACAGCTACATGGCTCTGGTGCCTGTTATCCAGCCGCCTATCATGAAGGCTCTGACCTCCAAAAAGGAGCGTACCGTCGTGATGAAGCAGCTGCGCGCCGTGACCAAGACCGAGAGGATCATCTTCCCCATCATGGTCACCATCATCGTCTCCCTCATCGTGCCGGATGCCGCCGTTCTGGTCGGTATGCTGATGCTGGGCAACCTGATGAAGGAGTGCGGCGTCGTGGACCGTATCCAGAAGACCGCCGGCAATGAGCTGATGAACATCATCACCATCTTCCTGGCTCTGTCTGTTGGCTGCACCACCTCTGCAAACACCTTCCTGAACAGCCGCACCCTGTTCATCATCGTGCTGGGCCTCATCGCCTTCTCCTTCGGCACCGCTGCCGGTGTTCTCTGCGGCAAGGTCATGTATGTCCTGACCGGCGGTCAGGTCAACCCCCTGATCGGTTCCGCTGGCGTTTCCGCTGTGCCTATGGCTGCCCGTGTTTCTCAGAAGGTCGGCCAGAGTGAGAACCCCTCCAACTTCCTGCTGATGCACGCAATGGGCCCCAACGTGGCCGGTGTTATCGGTTCCGCCGTCGCTGCTGGTATCCTCATCAACATCTTCGGCTAAGCATTTCCTGAGATTTCCGCTCCATCGTGGTATTGACCGCGGTGGGGCGGTTTTTGTTTGCATTGTTTTTATGTACAACTTTTTTGAAATGTGATATACTATATTTTAAGTGATATATCCAGAAATGATTGAAAAGAACAGGTGAAACAATGGCAACAGATCTCGCACAACAATTCTGCGCTTTGCGTGATACGTATATCGAAAAGCAGTTCGGACGCCTGAACGATATGCAGCGGGAGGCGGTGTTCACCACCAACGGCCCCCTGCTCATCCTCGCGGGTGCAGGCAGCGGAAAGACCACCGTGCTGGTCAACCGCATCGCTAACCTCATCCGCTTCGGCTCGGCCCACGGCTCCAAGTGGACGCCCCGGGAGGTGACGGAGGACGATGTGAAAGCCCTGCGCACTGCCATCATGACCGGCACCGATGCCCCGTCGTGGCTGGACGGGATGCTGCGGAAGGACGCCGTCCGGAGCTGGAACGTTATGGCCATCACCTTTACCAACAAGGCCGCCGGTGAGCTGAAAGAGCGTCTGCGCCGGATGCTGGGCGGGGAAGAGGGCGACGAGGTGTTCGCCTCCACGTTCCACTCGGCCTGCGTCCGCATTCTCCGCCGCTGGGCTGAGGAGATCGGCTACCCCCGCAGCTTTACCATCTACGACAGCGACGACTCCCAGCGTGTCATGAAGACTGTGTACAAAGAGCTGAGCGTGGACGACAAGTTCTTCCCGGTCAAAAGCGCCATCAACCAGATGAGCCGCTGGAAAGACCAGCTCATCAGCCCCGCCGAGGCCCTGAAGACCCCGGCCCGGGACACGAAGGGCGCTCTTGCGGCCAAGGTCTATGCCGCCTATGAAAAGAAGCTCAAGGAGGCCGGTGCTTTCGACTTCGACGACCTCATCTACCAGACGGTCATCCTGCTGTCGGAGCACGAGGACGTGCGGGAGTTCTACCAGAATAAGTACAAATATCTGCTGGTGGACGAGTATCAGGACACCAGTGTGGCTCAGTTCCGGCTCGTGAGCCTGCTCACCGGCCCGGAGAAAAACATCTGCGTCGTGGGCGACGACGACCAGAGCATCTACCGCTTCCGCGGCGCGACCATTGAGAACATCCTCAACTTCGAGCGCATCTATAAAGGCACCAGGACCATCCGACTCGAGCAGAATTACCGCTCTACGTCAAATATCCTGAATGCCGCCAACTGTGTCATCCAGCACAACACCGAGCGCAAGGGCAAGACCCTCTGGACGAAGAACGGCGAGGGCGACAAGGTGCAGGTCTACACCGCCGAGAACGAGCAGGACGAGGCCAGCCATATCGCGGACGTCATCGGCCAGCACCTCAAAGAGGGCGGACATCTGGCCGACCACGCCATCCTCTACCGGATGAACGCCCAGTCGGCCCCCATCGAAAGCTACTTCACCCGTGCGGGCATCCCGCATAAGATCGTGGGCGGCCAGCGCTTCAATGACCGCAAGGAAGTCAAGGACATCCACTCCTATATGTCCATCGTGGCGAACCCCCGGGACGATGTCCGACTTCGTCGAATCATCAACGAGCCTGCGCGCAAAATCGGTGCAACGACCATCGAAGTCATCGCGGATTTGGCGGCTCAGCAGGGCATCAGTATGCTGGATGTCATCTCCCATGCCGACCAGTACGCCAAGCTCAGCCGCGCCATCGCGCCGCTGTTCAAGTTCTGGGACATCTACCAGAAACTGCAGGAATCGCTGGAAACGAAGACGCTGGATGAGTTCGCTTCCGATGTCATCGAGATCACCGGCTACCGCGCCATGCTGGAAGCTGACGCCGCCAAGGGTCACGAGGATGCCGCTGACCGTCTGCAGAACCTTGGTCAGCTGGTCAACAACGTCAAGAGCTACTGCGACCAGCACGGCGAAGAGGCTTCGCTGGAAGGCTATCTGGAGGACATCGCCCTCATCAACGACATCGACAGCTACAATGAGAGCGCCGACCAGGTGGTGCTGATGACCATCCACTCGGCCAAGGGCCTTGAGTTTCCCTATGTATTCCTCATTGGCATGGAAGAGGGCGTCTTCCCCAGTGAGATGAGCAAGTATTCCGAGGCTGACCTCGAGGAGGAACGCCGCCTGGCCTATGTGGGTATCACCCGCGCCAAGAAGGAGCTTTACATCTCCAACAGCGTCACCCGGATGCTCTATGGCCGCACCCAGCGCAACGAGCCCAGCCGCTTTCTCCGGGAAATCGAACCGGAGTACATCGAAGAGACCCGAAGCCCGGTGCTAGAACAGCGCTCCCGTCTGGGCAGCTGGGGCAGCGGTTACGGCAGCGATACCGTGCCGGGCGGTGCGTCGGGCTACTCCGGCCCCTCCGGCTGGGGGCGCGCGGCCTCCGGTCACGGTTCGGGCTATGGCAGCCGCAGCGGCTATCTGAATAAAGAATATAACGCACCGATGTCCAATAGCCGAGGCTTTGGCTCCGATTACGCGGGCCGGGGAAGTGCTTCGTCGGGTCATGGCGGCTACGACTCCGGTTCGGGAAGCAGCGGCTTCGGCTCTGGCTATGGCCGTCCGGCAGCGCCCAAAGCGCCGGTCAAACCCGCAGGCGGCGCTGTGACGTCTTCGCCCCGTCCGGCAGCGGCATCCACCGGCCCCAAACACTATGAGCCGGGCGACATCGTGGAGCACAAGGTCTTCGGGCGCGGCAAGGTGCTGAAAGTCAAGCCCGCTGCCGGCGACCAGATCGTGGAGATCAGCTTCGAGAAGGTGGGCGTGAAGAAGACTATGGCCAACTTTGCGCCCCTTGTGAAGATAACGACGGAGGAATGAGAAAAATGATGACTGTCCGATTGATAGCACATACGCCGGAGCCGGAGAAGGTCGTGGCGGCCGCGGCGAAGCTCTGCTACTCCGACGCCCACATCACCGACCTGCTGGACGGGCTGGATGAGGAGAAGACTGCCCGCTTCCTGACCATGCTCAGCGATTTGGGCCACGCCAGCCCCATCGAGCACGCAAGCTTCACCTTCGGCATCGAGGGAGT